>ENA-OQCK01000063-OQCK01000063.1-human-gut-metagenome-genome-assembly--contig:-NODE-63-length-57166-cov-9.975333_pt1 | contig 57166 bp, 73 predicted proteins | sample MGYA00242498_ERZ504578 | MGnify/ENA primary metagenome ERZ504578 (study PRJEB26092, sample SAMD00036229) | human gut metagenome | host: Homo sapiens | study: EMG produced TPA metagenomics assembly of...
TTAAAAAGCCATCTTCTGCAGAAGAACCAGTTTAATTTAAATTCCGTAGTAATTTATGACAAAGCATTTATATATAATTGGTAATGGTTTCGATCTTCATCATGGAATTAACAGTTCATACAAAAATTTTCAAGAATGGATGTATGAGAATCATCCTGATGTAATTGAAAAAGTCGATGAGATATATGGTATTTGTAATGAAGAATGGTGGTCAGACTTTGAAAATCAATTAGCCTCTTTGGATGCTATTAGATACAGCAGCGAAATTGCAAATGAAAATCGACCAGATTTAACTTCTGACCATTGTGATGGAATGTGGACTGATGCTCAAGTTGAAGTTGAAAATCAACTGGAAGAATTATATTCTGAGCTAAGAAAGTGTTTTCATGAATGGATAATGAAATTAAATCCTCCTTTAGAATCAAAGAAAGTCAAATTGATAATCCAAGATTCTATCTTCATAAATTTCAATTATACTAAAACATTGGAAAATTTATACGGAATCAATCAGCATAATATTCTTCATATTCATGGATGTATTGATGAATATGAAAATTTTGTTTTAGGTCACGGTAAAAGTTATGAAGAACTTGATGCTCTTAATGAAGAAGAACTTCCTATTCCCTCTAAAGACTTGGATGAATACGAACTGAGCCAATTTTATGAAGAGCAGGCAAACTCATATGAACTTCATGAGCAATTAGCAAGACAAGCGGCAATCAGTGGCGTTGCTTCTCAAAGAAAACCTGTAGAAGAAATAATTAAAAAGCATAATCAATTCTTCAACTTCCTTGCTGAAGTAACCAATATATATGTTTATGGATTGGCTTTGTCAGAAGTTGATATACCATATCTTAAACATATATTATCAATAGTCAAGTCTGCAAAATGGGAATTTAGTGACTATAAAGATTTTAATTCTGCGAAAATTAAACGTTTTTGCGAAAATAACAACATTCATGATTACGATATCATAGAATTGAAGAACATAATTGACACCACACAACTGAAAATACCATTTCCTGATTTATGACAATTTGATTTTTGAAAAAGGCACACCGATATCGCATCGATATGCCTTCTGAAAAATATGACAACAAAAAGAAACAATTAAACGAATTCATTTATATCAAATGCCTCTGTCTGTTTTTCGGTATTATCCATTGCCGGAGTATGTGAGTCATCACAAAACATACTATCAATAAGATTTCCTATCTTCTTTTTAAGTAACCATTCTATTCTCCGCCTTGACAGACATTGCAGCCTAACCTATCTTTGCTCCGTAACTATAAACGACAAAGATTATGGCAAAAGAGAAAGTAAACTATCAGGAGGTGTACGACCTCTATCAGCTGTGCTGCGAGACCAAGGACCTTCGGGAGTTCTGTACGGATTATGAAGTGAATTACGACAAGTTCATGAACTGGCAGCGCCACCAGCTGTGGAACGAAAAGTTGGGGAAGACAGTCCAGATGGAACATCCCAAGGTGGCCAAGGTGCAGATAACCGGCAAACCCTGCAACAGTCCTACCGTGAAGATGGAAGTGAAACAGCCGGAAGGTGAAGCTCCGATAAGATGGGTGAAGCTGCAACTGGTATCCGGTGCAACCCTTTTCCTGAGAAACACCACAGTACTTGACCTGAGCCTGCTGCTCAATAAATGATAGGATGACATGCTGGGACTGAGTGCTAACCTGAACTATTACCTGTTCAACGGTAATGTGGATCTGCGGAAAGGTATTTTCCGATTATGTGAGAGTATAAGGGAAGAGATGTCACTTGACCCGAGCGATGCCTCCAACGTCTATATGTTCATGTCCCGGAACCGCAAGGTTGTGAAGATACTTCATTACGAACGCGGTTTTTATGTGCTTTACGAAAAACGTCCAGTCATGGGGAAATTCAAGAAACCAGTGTTTGATGAAGTTTCCAGATGCTACCAGATCCAGTGGTCTGATATGGCTTACCTGACGGAAAGCATCGTAGTCGACAGGATGTATGCAAGCCCCAAAGACAAATAACAAAAGTATTGATACCCAATGGAATAATATAAAAACAACCAGTAAAGAGTTTGCTTAACTGCCTGATTTCTCGTATCTTTACATCATGATTGATGAAAGAGCATACGAGTTAATTTGCTGTCAGCCGGGTCTGGCGAATGAGGAAAAGGCAGGGCTTCGCAAACAGGTAAACGAACTGATTGCGAGGCTTAAAGCTATTGAAGAATCCAACAAGGAGAACTCCAAGGCTCTGGTTGATACAATCAATGAATTATCCGTAACAGTCGAGAACCATCGAAAAGAAATGGGGCTTATGAGAAAGCAGCTTGAAGCGAAAGACGAGGTGAACCGGATGCCGGCAAACGAGATATCCAATCTCAGGCTTCAGCTTGAGGACAGCAGGAAACACCGTTTCGGCCGTACATCCGAGCAAAGGCAGCTGCTGAACAACCGTAACCTTGACAAGTCTGCACTGCATAAGTCCGAATATGACGGTTCTGACAAAAAGGACGATGATGACAGTAAGGCTGACGGTAACGAAACCGGCAGCAATGGCACTTCTGACAGCACGCCTGCACAGAACAGCAAACTTCAAGGAGAAAGGAAACCGCACCGCGTGCCGCGAAGACCAAACTGAAAGTTGACAAGGTTGTGGTACATGAAGTGGACGAGTATTACACGCTTCCCGAAGGGGGACGGTTCATGAAGCGCAACGGTATGCCTGATGTGTGGGAATACAGGGTCATAGAACATGTGCGGGTCCATAACGTGGAGCATGTGTACGAGGCGGCAAGGGTAAAGCTTGCAGACGGTACCTTCGCGAGCACGATGGGACATCCGCTGAAAGACCTTGGAGGCATATTCTCTCCTGAACTGCTTGCCCGTCTGCTCTGTCTGAAATACGACTTCAGCATGCAAAAGAACAGACAGATACGGCTGCTTGCAAGAGAGGGCATCCACATAAGCAACACCACACTGAACAGCTATATCCATAACGGAATCGCCAAACTCAAGGAATTTATCGGAGACGTATTCAGGAAGTTTGTACAGCAGGCCAAATACCTTATGGTTGATGAAACGACCGAACTTGTAGGCGTAGAAACAAAGGAAGGCAAGGCTTACAGGAGAAAGTACTTGTGGGCTTTCTTTGCAAAGCATATGAAGATGGTCTATTATCACTATAACAACGGCAGCAGGTCATCCGATGCGGCGAAGTCGTTCCCGGAACATTTTACGGGGACCCTGTCCACTGACGGATATACGGTTTACAGGATGTATGATGGAGAAGACTCAAAGGTGCTTCATATAGGATGCTGGACGCACTGCAGAAGGCTGTGTTGATGCCTTGCCTTCGGACAGAACAGCGATGGAGATAGTAGACTCCATCGGCGATATGTTCATGAATGAAGACCTGTTCCGCACCATGAAGCTCAGCGGTGAGCTGATAAAGGGGTAAAGACGGAAGCTTACAGGACCAATCCTTGAAAGTATCCATCATAAGGTGGTCATGATGATGCAGGATGCGAAGATTATGGCTAACGAACTGATGAGAAAGGCTGTCAATTATACGTTAAACCAGTGAAGGTCCCTGAGAAATATCCTCAAGGACGGTGCAGCGGAAATATCGAACAACCTCTGTGAACAAAGGATGAAACCGGTAAAGCTGTTGCTCAAGAACTGCATGAACATAGGCAGTGAGGGTGCGGCAGAAAACTCGGCATTCGTCTTCTCTCTGATAGAAAGCTGCAAGCTTAATGGCATAGATCCTCAGGATTACCTGAAGCACCTGTTCGAATGTATTCTTCATGGTAAGGACTGCGACAAGAAAGCTCTTCTACCATGTTTTTATAAACCGGAATGTTAAAACAAAAATATTTTCTTGCGGGAATTTTTATTTTATCGGCTGAAAAACAGCCGATAATTGTCGTGGCGGAAAATAGAATGATTACTCTTTTTAATAGCGGCTTCTTTCCGCATAATTCTGATGATTTCTTCTTCAGACAGATAGATGCGTGGGGCACGAATTGCAGGATTTCTTTTTATGCCGAAAGATTCTGCTTCTGACTTCGGCATTGCTTGTTGTTTTTTGTTTTTCACATTCGATTCCATATTTACATGTATTTATTCCAATCAATTCCAATCTGTTCCAAAGACTGTTTTGGCGTCTCTTTTCCATTTGGTATATTTTCCCTGAGCAGTTTTTCCAATTGGCTCTGAGTACTCAGTTCGGTTGAAAAGAACTTGAACAGGTCTGTATCCTGAAGTTGGTACAGGGTTTCGGCTGCATTTCGGATTTTCTTTCTGTCATCCGTCCCCGAAATAAGCACATCAGCGACATTGTCCAGTTCCTCAAAAGTCAGTGCCCTTGAAAAATCCGGGTCAGGAACACACCCGTCATTTGACATAAGTTCCCGTTTTTCCGATTCTGTCAGTCCCTTTTGTGAAGAGAAGCCATCTATCACATCATCCGGATCTATATCCTCATCTTCCTCTATAGGCTCTTTCTTCATAGGTTCAGAACGTGTGGGAGTTTTTCTTGCCACATCCGGGTCTTCAAGATAGACTATTTTCGTTTTTCCGATTACTTCATTGTACTCGTCCAGTGGATTCGGCTGCGTTTCGGTTTTCTCTTCATGCCCGACTTTAAGGATATCCTTCTCCGCTTGTGCGATCCACGCTTCAGCCTTGTCCAGTCTTGCCCTATACCGGGCTTTCCTTGCTTTTTCCGCCATCCGTTTTTTGCGTGATTTCCATAACCGGATACGTGCAATACGCATATGACGAAGCTGACTATCCCAAAAATTATAAACTTTCGGACTGAAAATAAACATCCATACCTTATATAATATGTAAGTTGCCGACACGGCTTTTACTGAAAAATAAATCAATGTTGTTTCCATGACTATTGAATTTTAGGGGGTGAAAAACGGTCTTTATACATTCGGGTGATTTCCTCGATGTTTAGTTCTATATGCTCGGCAATGATGTTACTGATATAGCTCGCAATACTTACTTCGGGAGCTATCACATGGAGATAATTCTTTATCTCGTCATACAGTTTGCGGTTCAGGTACACCTGTATACGTCCGGACATGGGGGTATTCACCAGATACTTCTGACGGAAACCGCTAACATTTTTACGCTTTGGACGAGATTCGGGATGTTCCAAGGCTGTTTTCTTATCCTGCCTTTTATCTGTTTCTTCTGCCGGAACTTCTACCACGATGACATCCTCTTTCTCTACGGCATCAGGAATGTCACCGACCATATATCCCCTGATTTCCTCTTCATTTACTTTTACTATTTTCTTTGCCATACCTTAATTACAAATTAAATTTTACAATCAGTTCATTTGCCAGTTCCTGCAATCCGCTGCCTTTAAGCTGTCCTGCCGGCGGTGGAAGGAGTGAACATCGGAAATAGGTACGTGTCCGGGATGAGAGTTCCTTGTCATAGCGGCAGAGATCCGGAATGGTTGAGTCTAGAATTTTCAGTCCCTGTTTCTTCATTAGTGCCATATAGTTGTCAAGCACTTCGGTGTTGCTTCTTTTCTTGACCTTGGTCCAGAACAGGAACACATCTTTCAAGGGAATATTCTTTCGGTTTTCCAGAAACTTCATGACGCTTTTAGCAAAGACAAAACTGCTGTCCATGACAAAATTGTCAGCGGCAATGGGGGTCAATACATAATCCACATTGAAAATGGTCTGCAACACACCGGATATGTCCATAGAACCCGGCAAATCTATGAAAACAATATCAAAATCTGCTTTTGTCGCCAACTCTCCGGCCACCTGGCGTGCATTCTCCGGCTTTGCCTGCCTGATAGGATAAATCCTGCATCCCCTGAGCCTCTGTTCCTCCAGCAACATCATGTACTTTTTGTTTATCTCCACCATCTCCATGTCCCGTTCCCTCAGATTGAACAGGCTGCGCTGGGTGGCGTCACAATCAACGATAGCCACATTCTTGCCCATCGAATAATTCAGGAGACTGGCAAGTGTTACCAACATTGTACTTTTGCCGACCCCACCTTTCTGGTTGCTGACCGCAACGAATAACGGATTCTTCTTCATAACTGAACTTTTTTAATGGTTTATTACACTATTGTTTTACTTGTCTGTTGTTTGCTTTGTGACAAGGTTTGTTAGTGATACGGTTGCTTTGTGCTCACCAACCGGCAAACCGACCAACCGATAGTTATCTGCCCTAACAAAGCAAGTAAACAATCACTGCCCATCTGTTGCAACAAGTGTTTTCGCTAACGGGTAATACAACGGACAGCCACTTGATTATTGGTTTGTTTTACCGTTCACGCTGCAAATAAAAGGGTATTTTTTCATACCTGCACTATGTTTTAAGGGAGGTGACGACCTGTGTCATCATTTGTCATCACGTTACATATAACCCACTATTTTACAACAGGATAAACCGCCATAACTTTGCACCGACAACGGAACGGATACCGCTGCGGAGGTTTTCCGAAGCCGAAGAATGAGGCTGAAGGTCAAAACTTAATTTGACGAAGGAAAATTCATGTTCAAGCGAACATAGCAAGTTGTGTTTTGGGCAGCCGAAATGATTCGGGCATCCCAAAACAAACTTGCACTCGCCTGAAGGCTCGGGAGGATTTCCTCCAAAGTCGGAAATCCATGACGGAAGATCAGTAACAGAAAAACTCAATGCGTATGGAAGAAAACAGTAAAAGAAGAAAAACAGGAAGCACGGGCAGAAAGCCGAAAACTGACCCTGCAGTTTACCGTTACGGTATCAAACTGACCTCGGAAGAGAATGGGAATTTCGAGCTTCTGTTTGAAAAATCAGCATGAAACAGCGGGCAAGATTCATCAAGGCCATGATTTTCGGACGAGAAATGAAGGTCGTCAGAATCGACAAGGCGACGATGGACTACTACATCCGCCTTACCAATTTCTATCACCAGTTCCAGGCTATCGGTAACAACTACAACCAGACGGTAAAAGCTGTCAAGTCCAATTTCGGTGAAAAACGGGCATTCGCCCTGCTCCGTAATCTGGAGAAGGCCACCATCGATCTGGTGGTGCTGAGCAAAAGGATTATCATGCTTACCCGGCAGTTTGAGGAGGAATACCTGATAAAAAGGAATAAGGAGGAACAGCAGAATGGTGGCTAAAATCAACAGAGGTGTATCGCTTTACGGAGCGGTCATCTACAACCAACGGAAAGTGGACGAGTCCACGCCCGTATCATCACGGCAACCGTATGATTACCGATATCACCGGAAATCCCCATAATGTCATGCAGCAGACGCTATGGCTTTCGACAGCTACCTTGCCGCCAACAGGAACACGGAGAAGCCGGTATTGCATATCTCCCTGAACCCATCGGTGGATGACCGCCTCACGGACGGGCAGTTCGCGGAACTGGCACGCGAGTACATGCAGAAGATGGGGTACGGCGACCAGCCTACATCGTCTATCTGCACGAGGACATCGACCGCAGGCATGTCCATATCATCTCCACCTGTGTAAAGGAGAACGGCGAAAAAATCAGTGACGCATACGAATGGAACCGTTCGATGAAAGCTTGCCGGGAACTGGAAAGGAAGTTCGGACTGAAGCAGGTGGAGAACAAACGGAAGGAATTGCTTGAACCGTACCTGAAAAAAGCGGACTACCAAAGCGGTGATGTAAAGAAGCAGGTGTCCAACATCGTAAAGAGCGTGTTCGGCTCTTACCGTTTCCAGTCTTTCGGGGAGTACAGCGCATTGCTCTCCTGCTTCAATATCGAAACGAAGCAAGTGAAAGGCGAATTTGATGGAGTGCCTTATAACGGTATCGTCTATACCATGACGGATGACACGGGCAAACCGCTTTGCACGCCCATCAAGTCTTCCCTTATCGGGAAACGCTACGGGTATGAGGGACTGGAAAAGCGTATCGGTTACAACGTTCGTGAGTATAAGGCAAAAAAATGGCAGCCGAAGATCCGGAACGAAGTGGCTCTTGCCATGCACGGTTGCCGTGGCGACCGGGAGATATTTGTCCGTCTGCTTGCGGGGAAAGGCATAGATACGGTATTCCGTGAGAACGATGAAGGACGCATCTACGGTGCGACCTTCATCGACCACAAGAACCGGGAGGTCTATAACGGCTCACGGCTCGGCAAGGAGTTCTCGGCAAACGCCTTTGAGCGGCTCTTTAATAATCCGGACAGCATCCCGGATTTGGATGCGCACATGCCGGACACCGGTCTGCAAAGAGGATTCTCCTCCGATATGGAAAGTGCCATCGAACAGGCTTTCGGGATATTCAATCTGGAAGCGAACGGTCCCGATCCGCAGGAAGAGGCTCTCGCCCGGAAGCTGCAACGTAAAAAGAAGAAGAAACGCCGCTCCCGCGGAATCTCATAATTACCGATTTTTCTAATATTAAAATTAGTCCATTATGCAACAGGAAGATGATTTGAGAGGACTGGCCAAAGTCATGGAATTCATGCGGGCCATATCCATCGTGTTTATTGTCATTCACGTCTATTGGTTCTGTTACCGGTCGTTCGTGGATATGGGTATCAATATAGGTGTAGTCGATAAGATACTGCTTAATTTTCAGCGAACGGCGGGGCTGTTCAGCAACCTGCTTATAACGAAAGTGTTTGCCGTCATATTCCTTGCACTCTCGTGTCTGGGCACAAAAGGTGTGAAGAATGAAAAGATGACATGGAACAGGATATATGCCGCTTTCCTTTCGGGGATGGTGCTGTTTTTCATGAACTGGTGGATGCTCGACCTGCCGTTCAACCTGACAGCCAATGCCGTCATATATACGGTAACGCTTACCGCAGGATATATCCTTCTCTTGATGTCGGGTATGTGGATAAGCCGTATGTTGAAGAATAATCTGATGGAGGACGTGTTCAATACCGCCAATGAGAGCTTCATGCAGGAAACAAGGCTCATGGAGAACGAGTATTCCGTCAACCTGCCCACGAAATTTGTTTATCAGGGCAAGGAATGGGACGGATGGATAAACATCGTCAACCCGTTCCGTGCTTCCATCGTGCTTGGAACGCCCGGTTCGGGTAAGAGTTACGCAGTGGTAAATAATTTTATCAAACAGCAGATTTCCAAAGGTTTCGCTTTGTATCTGTATGATTACAAATTTGACGACCTTTCTGTAATAGCCTATAACGAACTGCTAAAGAATCTGGATAAATACAAGGTCAGACCGGAATTCTATGTGATAAACTTTGACGATCCGAGACGCAGCCACAGATGCAATCCTATAAACCCGAAATTCATGGCGGATATCAGTGATGCCTACGAATCAGCCTATACCATTCTCCTGAATTTGAACAAGACCTGGATACAGAAACAAGGTGACTTCTTCGTGGAATCTCCGATTATTTTGCTTGCGGCGATTATCTGGTACTTGCGGATTTACAAGGACGGCAAGTATTGTACCTTTCCCCATGTGATAGAATTCTTAAACAAACCGTATGCTGATATTTTCACGATTTTGACCTCGTATCCCTCATTGGAAAACTACCTTTCCCCCTTTATGGACGCATGGCAAGGAGGAGCTCAAGATCAGCTCCAGGGCCAGATAGCGAGTGCGAAAATCCCGCTATCGAGGATGATTTCGCCACAGCTTTACTGGGTCATGACAGGCGATGACTTCACGTTAGATTTGAATAATCCTGAACATCCTAAAATCCTATGCGTGGGAAATAATCCGGACAGACAAAACATCTATTCGGCGGCATTGGGACTTTACAACAGCCGCATCGTGAAGTTGGTAAACAAGAAAGGACAACTCAAGAGTTCCATCATTATTGACGAGCTTCCGACCATCTATTTCCGTGGTATCGACAACCTGATAGCCACAGCACGAAGCAACAAAGTGGCAGTGTGTCTCGGTTTTCAGGATTTCTCACAGCTTACCCGTGACTACGGTGACAAAGAGGCGAAGGTAATCCAAAATACGGTCGGAAATATATTCTCAGGGCAGGTGGTCGGGGAAACGGCAAAAAGCCTGTCGGAACGTTTTGGTAAAATACTCCAGCAACGACAATCCATCTCTATTAACCGGCAGGACACATCCACTTCCATTAACACGCAGTTGGATTCGCTGATACCTGCATCCAAGATTGCCAACCTCTCGCAGGGCACATTCGTGGGCAGTGTGGCGGACAACTTCGGGGAAGAAATTGACCAGAAAATTTTCCACGCACGGATTATTGTCGATAGCGAAAAGGTAGCGGCGGAAACAAAGGCTTACAAGAAGATACCTGTCATCAACGAGTTCAAGGACAAGAATGGCAACGACATCATGCAGCAACAGATAGACCGGAACTATTCCCAAATCAAAGCGGATGTGGTGCAGATAATCGAAGATGAGATGGAACGAATCGCAAACGACGAGAACCTGAAGCATTTGTTACAGGAGAAATAACCGGTGAGCAACAAAAATACGGGCGGACAAATCCGATACATTGTCCCGCCCGTCATTCTTTTAATCCTGATTTTCAGAAATTTCTTCTTTAAGTAATTTGTTTATGGTCGTTATCGTGTGGGTCTGAAAGTAATTTTTTAGTTCGGCATCATCTTTCAGCAGTATGCCACATTCTTCATCAAAAGTTCCGATGATATATTTTTTTAATTCGGAGAAACTCTCTGCAAACGGTATCTGTCTGTTTTCCTGCCAGAATCCGGTCGTGACTTCGGAGACAAACGCTTTCAATACGGCTTTTTCCTCCTTGTCCAATTTCTTGAAAGGCATTGTTTCCCGGCTCACGTGCAATGGCTCCCGTAAAATATCCTCCTGATTTTTACCGTTACGTATAGCGGACATACAACTTTTACAGATATGTTGTGCGTGTCCTTTGCCTGAGAACTTCTCGTTCGCCTTATAGCAGCCACAGATACGGCAATAGTGCCCCTGTTGTTTCTTCTTCTTTTTCGCCATGCCTATTGTTGTTTTAATAATTCCAGACCTTTTTCCGTCAGACGGTATTTCTGCTTCGGATGACTCGGCTGTTCCGGGTACAATGGAACGATATATCCTTCATTCAATGCGGGATGCAAGTAGTTCATCCTGAATGTGGGACGGTGGTTCAGTTCCAATGCTTCCATTATTTCTTTTACGGACAATTCTCCTTCATCCAGTAATTTTACCAAAGCAAGAACCTGGTCGGTACTTGGTCGGTACTTAGTCGGTGCTTGGTCGGTACTTGGTCGGTTTGTCACATCGCATCTGAATATCAGTGTTACACTGTCTGCCCATATCTTATATTCCGGTTCGGGCAATCCTGCTTTGCGGCATTCGGACATCATCAGCCCGATGCCGCGTCCCCAACTTTCCAGTACCTTTCGTTTATACAGGACATTGGCCAATAATGGATTTTGTGGTTTCGATTCATGCTCGGATTTCATTTTCTCAGCATCCCAGTCGGGCGGAAAAGTTCCGGGGTTTTCTATCTCCACGCGGTCATCATATATGGCTATGCCTACCGAACCACCGGCTTCTTTGTACGACCTGTGGGTCAGCGAGTTCAATACCCCTTCTCTTATAGCCTTGTAGGGAATGGTCAGATGTTCCTCCCGTTCCAATGTATCGGTTGTGCCGGATAAGGAAAGGTGCTTGAAAATAAATGCCATTGCCGCATTGAGCAATTGAAAGAAATTACCTTGAATGCGTTGGCTGTCCATGAATACGGTTTTGTCCGTTCCTTTGAAACGGGCTAAGCGGAGCAGGCATTGGGGATATTCCATATCCTCATGTTTTCCAAACAGCACGGCTGCCGCATTGTTCAACACCCCATCTTTCAGTAAACCGAACTTTCCTAATATGGCAGGAATGTCAGTACCGGTATCTTCCGGCAGGCGACCGCATTCTATACCTAATCTGACTGTCTTCAATACCTCGTTGGTATCCAAGTGCTGTAAGGTCAGGTTGCTGTTTGCTAAAAGTTCCCAGCGGTATCTGTTTCCGTCACGCTGCAACAGCAGCTCATTGTATGCTGGCTGCGGCATCGTGGTGGTCGCACTTTCACACGCATATAGGGTCGTCCTTTATAGCAGAACGGACGGCTGGGTTTGGAATCTTCAACACGGAAAACAATTACTTTTTTCTCATTATCCGGCAGCGGTACATAGGAGATCTGTACCATTGCCACAGGTTCCAGCCGGTTGATTGCTTCCGCTATATCCCGTTTGGTCTTGTCGCTTACTTCCTGCCCGATGACTTTTCCCTTGTCGTTCACACCGAACAGCACCGTGCCACCGTTACCGTTGAGAAAGGCGCAAAGGTTTCCATACCGCGTTCCAACTGACCGGTGGTTTCCTTGAACTCCACCAGCCCGCCTTCTTTTTCAGCTATCAACCGTTTTATTATATCGAGGTCTTCTATAATCATATATAATTCTGTAACGTAAGTACAAAGGTAGCGTTTTCCGCTGACATTCGAGCAAAAGAATCGAATACTATCTGCCGGAAAAGACAAACTATCCTATAAAAATGCAAGAATGGCATCCTGCCACCATCTGCTTCGGCTTTGGTACAAGATAGCCTTCTTATGCGCTCTTGATTTACGGCTCCTGATGCCTAAAGAAGACAGTAACAAGGAGGATAAGACATCCGCTTTTTTATTTCAGCCTGCAAAGGTAGCCCCGTACCTGTCTGGATTGAGCAAGGCCGGGCTTACGGGTTCCGCAAAAATCTTCCGCGCTGCGCTTGCGGTATTTTTCCGGAAAGCCTTGCACAATCCGGCACGGGACTGTTTGGCAGGCAAGAAATAAAAAATCGGCTCACGAACCGGTAAGTGTTTAACTGAAAAAATATGGCTATGCGCAAAACAAGAGCAAACAATGGCAAGAAAGAGAAAAGAGAATTTGAGTCCAACCACCGAAAGCAAGGATAATCTGCTCATTGGACAGATTTATTGGAAAGGGTGTGCTTACCCTGTAAGAGAAATAGATACCGGAAAACATTTGTTCAAGGTGTCTGTGGAAAGCCTGCTGGATGAACTACTGATAAACGATATGCGCAACGGAATATATGAGGCAATGGAAGCGTGCGAAGAGATAGACGCTTACTGCACCGATGAAGAACTGCGTACTTTGTCCGATTCTGAATTATATAAACTGTATTGTTAAACCAACTGATTGAAAAAATATGAAAAAGAGAAGCAACTTCACACCGATGGAAAGATTTCATGAGATTCTTGTCGGTCATAGTTTGAATGCAATGAATGTGGGAATCAACCATATTCGTGTTTTCCTTGAGGGCAAAAAACTGTTTGATTACTATCCGTTAAGGATGAAACTGTTTGATTACCATAACTGGCACCAGTTGACTTATCCTTCTTTTGGAAACGACGACACGAAATGGGAAAACGAACTTGATGATATTATCCGGTGCCTGATGATAAAACCCCAATAAAAGTTATGCTTATAAACAAAAACAGTAAAACGCTCATTTGGGATAACATTCCCGAATGGGCGATTTATTCATTGGAGTATGGCATTGAAGAGGATTTGTTTCTTACCGATGAAGACAAAAAATTGATAACCAAATTTATCGGTGAAAATTTTCCAAACGGATATGCCATGTCAGTGGATTGGGAATCATACAAGGAGTTCGACCGTTTTCCTGCATTCGGAAAACCGTGCAAGACTTATACGGTCAGGTTCTGTAACCTATAAATTAGAAAAACATGAGAAAGATAACATTGAGCGAATACAATGCCATTCCGGAAAACTATCGTGGAATTTGGACTGTCGAACGTTGGGATTTGCCTGATTGGGCAGAATTACGCAAAAAACATATCGGCAAACGTACCATGATGGTTTATGATAAAGGTACATGCCTGCTGGTAGAGGGAATCGGCTTTGAAATCGTGGATGATTCCGGCTGGAAAAAGCCGGATGAAATCAGAAAAGACATAGATATGCTTTACCAAGAGTTCTGTAACATGCGTAAATGCAAACCGCATTATGCAGATTGCATCATACGTTGGCAGGACACTCTGGATACATTGGAAACAAGAATTGCATTGTCCATGGATTCCGATACGGAATGGGATGAAGAAATCTTCTATTATTGCAACAGCCGGAACGAATTGAAATCACTCACAGAAAAAGGTTGCTCAGATTTTGTCATTGCTGATTGCTTCGGCTTCGGAATGTATGAAAAGCCGATGCAGGAAATCTGAACATATTGAAAAAAGTAATGAAATACCAATAAAAACAAGAAATCTCAGCCATAATGACCGAGATTTCTTTTCTTCCTTTTTATAGTGCAGATGCGACGACTAAGCTCGCACGGGCACTTTTAGTATTGCAAAGGTAAGGATTCTTTTTTATTCAACCAAATAATATGAATTCAACTTTCTATTTTGGAAACCTGCGCTATAACTTTTTGGGCTTCGGGAGTCTGAATGGAACTGACAAGATTTTGAATATCATTCTCCAAATCCTTTTTCCGCGATTGTGAGATACGCCCCAGCATATACCTAACAACATCTATGCCACCTTTAATATTGTGTCTGCATTCGGCAGAAATGTCAGCAGGCAAACGTTTGATTCCTTTAGGAAAGTCCATACGGTAAATACAACCTCCGTGTGCACATTTGTTACGAAGTACACGTATAGTTTCCATATAGTTATAAAAAACACCTCTTGAACAGCCATAGGCATTAGCGACCAGATCTTTCGCTTCCGCTTCTTTCAGCGAATCATATAATGTTATGATATTGCCTATTGTCATAAACTCGATTGTTTTCCATGCAGGAGCATATATCCCCGGATGGTTGGCATGATGGCGTTGGATAATGGGGCTTTTACGCATAACCGCATATACCTGTTCTTCAAAATCGTTAACGAATTTAGAGGTTACATACTTACGATTGACAAACCAGCAGGGTCATCAATGTATTTCAGCGATATGTTGTAGATGAGTTTTGTACGGATATTGACCTCAATACGGTCAAGAGCATTGAGCAACAATCTCCTGAGTCTGGTATCAAACTCATAAAGGTCATAGACACTTTTAAATGTAGTACCCGGTTTTAACTGATGGTCACGATGTTCCAGACATGGGAACTTTATTTCGTATGGAAAAGAATAGAATCCAAGTCGGTAACATCCCACATCAAGGAGAATCTCTTTCGCTTTCTCCTCATCATCAAATGTCATTCCATTTGATTTCAGTTTGGCTATTTGTTGGTCTATCGTATATGCTTTTTTCATTGAATATTTATTTTAAATGCGAAATTACTCATTTTTCTTAAAACATACATCCAATGTGCTGATTGATTTATAGAAAGATAAATCGTGCCAAGCATTATTCCATATTCCTCCATAAAATTCCATCATTATTCCGCTTCACTTGGCAAGTCCCTTCAAGAAGATAACTCGGAGGATGATACCTTCCACGTTCAAGCCTCCGGTTTTCGGGACACAAAATTCCCTTTGGTAATTTTCCGCCCGAAAAACGCTCCGGTATCATCGTCGAGTTGGGGAAAAGGTCCGGGACTTAGCAAGCGAAGCGACCTACGACGCATAGGACAAAACCAAAAAGACAAATGACGGCGGTCTTTTGCCGATGCTGATGTCGCAATGGATTACGCTGTCAATATCTACCATACAAAAATGATCTTCCGGTCTTATGGAGCAACGGAAGGAAGTGGGGACTAAAGACAGCTCGCTCTCCACTCTGCATAATACATTTCTCTTTATCGCTTTCCTTTTGTTTCCGGCTTTTCTACCGCTTCCGCCTTTTCTGTTTGTTGGGGCTTACCTCCTGTGTGTTCCTTCTTTCTTTTTTGTTTTATCGGACTCAGTATATTTCCCGCACTTTTACCCTGATTCTTCCGTTTTTCTGCCTTTCGTTTTCCCGCCTATGGTGAAACGTGATGACATACGATGAAACGGATAGTCCAACACATTGAAATATAATGTTTTATCAAAATTATGCCTATATATTTGCGGTGACAACAATAGTTTTCAACTCTAAAAATCACAGTTATGGCAAAGAAAAATGTAAGGGACGAACCCATGAAAACACAAGTCACCGAGAATGACCAGCTGAGTGACATTGTCTTCATTCTCGATAAGATGGAACTGCTGTTGCAGGCTATATCCGAAATCGACAAGAACGGCAGGTGCAAGACGGTTCCGGCAGACAAGGAACACCGGAACTCCTTCTGAAAATAGACCGTTATGCCAGCATGTTCGAGAATTTTCTGAAAAACTTCTGGAGCCAGTTCAAGGACCCGACCCGTTTCGGACTGCTCACCATCAAGGAGGACACCCTGGACAGCCCTGAAGTCAGACAGGCGGTGGAAGACATAGCCGCAGGCAGGAAGTCGGATGCGGTGGATGAATTTCTGAAAAAATACGAGATTGTACCACGCACCAAGGAAAACCAAAGTATAAACAATCAAAATCAAGAAGAAATGGCAAAGAAAAACCAGACACAGCAGCAGGCCGCCCCGGAAACCGGGCAGCAGCCCAAGTACCGCTACAATGAATCAATGATCAACTGGGAGGAACTGAAACACTTCGGACTGTCCCGGGAGGAACTTCAGGAGCGCGGACTCCTTGACCAGATGCTCAAGGGATACAAAACCAACCAGGTCGTACCCATCAGCATGAATTTCGGTTCCGCCGTTTTGCGCACGGACGCACGACTGTCATTCCAGCAGTCCGTGGGAGGTCCCATCGTATTGGGCATCCACGGTATCCGTCAGAAACCCGAACTTGACCGTCCTTATTTCGGACACATCTTTTCCGAAGAGGACAAGAAGAACCTGCTTGAAACAGGCAACATGGGGCGTGTCGTGGAACTGAAGGGACGTAACGGGGAATACATCCCTTCCTTCGTGAGCATTGACAAACTTACCAACGAGGTGGTTGCCATGCGTGTGGAAAATGCGTTCATCCCGAAGGAAATCAAGGGAGTGCAGCTGACCGAACAGGAACAGAACGACCTGAGGGAAGGCAAGAAGATATTCGTTGAAGGGATGATTTCCAACGGTGGAAAGGAATTTGATGCCCATATCCAAATCAATGCCGAGCGCAGGGGTATCGAATACATCTTCGAGAATGACAAGCTGTTCAACCGCCAGTCGCTGGGTGGCGTGGAACTGACCAAACAGCAGATCGAAGACCTCAATCTTGGAAAAGCCATCTTCGTGGAGGGAATGGCACGCAAGGACGGTGAGATATTCTCCTCATATGTAAAGCTGGATGAAGCCACCGGCAGACCTTCCTATACACGCTACAACCCGGATTCTCCGGAAGGCGCACGTGAAATCTACATCCCGAAAGAAATCAACGGAGTGAAGATAACTCCGGAAGAACAGCAGCAGCTCCGGGAGGGCAAGGTCATCTTCCTCAATGACATGGTCAACCGCAAGGGCGAGGAATTCTCTTCATTCATCAAGGCAGACCTGGAAACCGGACGGCTCAGCTATTCACGTACACCGGACGGCTTCGAGCAGCGTGCGGAGTTCAAGATTCCGGACAAGGTATGGGACGTGCAGCTGAACCGACAGCAGCGTGCCGACCTCCAGAGCGGCAAGGCCGTGCTGGTAGAGGGCATCAAGGGCTATGACGGAAAGACCATCTCCCAGTATGTCAAGGCGAACTTCAACCAGGGCAGACTGGACTTCTACAACGAGAATCCGGACCGCAAGCGTGACGCTTCACAGCGGAATGTCGTGGCCAACGCCCAGAAACAGGGACAGGAGGCGAAGCAGAGCAGCCGCAGATCCAAAGGTGCAAGCATGGCCTGAAGTAAAACGAATGTATAATCCAAAAGAATCATAAACATGGAAAATAACAATGGAAACAATGCGCCTTTCAAGGCGGAAGACGTGAACTGGGAAGAACTGGCCGGAATCGGCATCCTCAAGGACGAACTGGAAATGTCGGGAGAACTCGAAACGCTGCTCAGCGGGAAGAAAACGAAAGTAATGTCACTCAGCCTTGTACTCCTCGGTGTGGACGTGGTGATGGATGCCACCCTGCAACTGATACGCAAGGACGGTGAACCGCTGATGGAAATCCTTGGCGTGAAGCCGGTGGCATAGCATCCGCTTTTCACCCGATACGACAATCAACCGTCAAATGTCAAACCGCCGTTCCCCGTCATCCATGCCGGTCGCGGGGAACGGCTATAATTTTACAAAAAATGAAGATGAAAGCAATCATAGCAGAAAAACCGAGTGTGGGAATGGATATCGCCCGTGTGGTCGGGGCTACCGAAAAGACGGACGGGCTACTGTACAGGCAACGGATACATGGTGACATGGGCTCTGGGGCACCTCGTGCAACTTGCCTTGCCCGGCACGTATGGCTATACGAAGACAACCGCCGCTGACCTTCCGATGCTGCCGGACCCGTTCCGGCTTGTTTCCAGACTGATCCGCACGGACAGGGGTACGGTGACAGACCTGGCCGCTTCCAGGCAGTTGAAAATCATTGAGGGGGTATTCTCCAGATGCGAGAGCATCATTGTGGCAACCGATGCCGGACGCGAGGGTGAACTGATATTCCGTTGGATATATGACTATCTGGGATGCACCAAGCCGTTCATGCGTCTGTGGATTTCATCGCTGACGGACGAGGTATCCGGAAGGTATGGCCAATCTCAGGAACGGCAGCGACTATGACAGTCTCCATGCGGCCGCTGACTGCCGGGCAAAGGCTGACTGGCTGGTGGGCATGAATGCCAGCCGAGCGTTGGCGATAGCCACAAGTTCGGCCAATAATTCCATCGGACGGGTGCAGACTCCGACACTCGCCATGATATGTACCCGTTTCAAGGAGAACCGGAATTTCGTGTCCGTCCCTTTTTGGCAACTGCATATCACGCTGACACAGGGAGAGGCGCACCGGCAATTCATCCATACGGAGGAATTCAAGGACAAGGCAGCAGCGGAAGCGGCATTCGGCAACATCGGCACCGGTTCTCAGGCGACAGTCACACGACTGGAACGCAAGAGGGTCTTCCGGCAGCCACCGCTTCTCTACGACCTGACATCCCTGCAGAAAGACTGCAACACCCATTATGACCTGACGGCAGAAAAGACCCTTTCCATAGCCCAGTCCTTGTATGAGAAGAAACTCATTTCCTATCCGAGAACCGGCAGCCGCCATATTCCGGAAGATGTCATGCGGATCATTCCTTCCCTGCTGGAAAAATCACATCCATACCGGATTTCAAGGCATACGGGGAATCCTTTGACTTGTCCGACCTCAATACCCGGTGTGTGGACGACACCAAAGTGACGGACCATCATGCACTGATCATTACCGGTATCATCCCGAACGAGCTCTCCGAAGCGGAATCGGTGGTTTATACCTGATAGCCGGCAGGATGCTGGAATCCTTTTCGCCACCCTGCGAGAAAGAGCAGCTGACCATGGAATGCACCTGTGAGGGAATGGTCTTCCGTTCACGTTCCTCTTCCGTCATCCGTCCGGGATGGTGCGGCGTTTTCTCACGGAGGGAGGAAAGAGACGGTAACGAACCGGAAGGGAAAGTCGGTACGGCTGTATTTGCCGAAGGTGAAACCCTTCCCGTCATGGGCCGGGGACTGGCGCAGAAGAAGACCCTACCCAAGCCGCTCTACACGGAAGCGACCCTGTTGGGTGCCATGGAGACTTGCGGAAAGGACATTACCGATGAAGAGGCGAAAGAGGCCGTAAAGGATGCCGGAATCGGTACACCTGCACACGGGCAGCCATCATTACCACCCTGTTCAAAAGGGACTATATAGAACGATCCGGAAAGAGTATCCGTCCTACGGAAAAAGGCTCTATCTGTTCGAGGCCGTAAAGGATATACAGGTGGCGGATGTGGAAATGACAGGCTGCTGGGAGAAGGCACTGGCTCAGATTGAAGGGCATACGCTCGATACGGAAACGTTCATGCGTTCCATCCGTGACTACACGCACAAGGCAACCGGTGAAATACTCCGTCTTGAATTTCCTCTGCCTAAATCACGTTCCTTCACCTGTCCCAAATGCAAGTGCGGTCATGTCATCATCCGGGGGAAGGTGTCCAAATGTGACAAGGAAGGTTGCGGACTGATGGTATTCCGCCGTTTTCTGAACAAGGAACTGACCGACCAGCATCTGGAACAGCTTTTTTCTTCAGGCTCCACCCGGCTCATCAAGGGGCTCAAAGGGAAAAAGGGAATCTCATTCGATGCCATGGTCGCCTTTGACGAGAGCTTTAACCTGAAACTTGTTTTTCCAAAGCCCAAAGGTGGAAAAGGGAAATGATCCAGTCATTCCATTTCCGGGACAAAGGTAGCGGACCGCCGTTTTCCACCTGCAAGGTCGAGCCTTGCAGGTTTCGGGGAAAATCATCCTCGCCGGGCTCCGGTATTTTCCCCGAAAACCTTGCCTGTGGAGGCGGTTCGCTTTCCGGCCCCCGAAATTGGAAATGACTTGTTTCACCGATTAACACTATATGGTCATGAGAACAAAAGATTTTATCGAAAGGTTGAGAACAGACAAACGGATCAGGATGGCGGCGTTGGTGCTTGTTGCCTTTGCCATATTCAGTTATCTGTATTCACGGGGAATATCCCCCGTATGGGCAGCGGTAGCCATTGTCTGCTTCAGGGGATTCTTCAGGTTTCTGTATATGATAGCCTGCCTGCTGGTGGCCGCTGCCATACTTTTCTGCATCCTCAGTTATCTGGTCTTTTAGCAAACAGGAGGAAACATGAACCGGATATGCTTTACCTATTATAATATAAGATTCCGACAGAAACTGTGTACGGAACGGAGCTGCCTTGGGGGCGGCTCTTTTTGTATCTGCCATGTCCGTCATATCGGAAAAGTAGAAACAGCAGGAACAGGAAGGATGAAAATACAGCCATTGACAGACCGAAGAACTACAGGGCAAAGGTGGCAAATGCTTCTGTACGGACGACAAGGTCAGGCCCCTTGCGGGGTTTCCCGGGAAAATCATCCTCGCTCTGCTGCGGTATTTTTCCCGAAAACCTTGTCTTTCCGGAAGCATTTGCAGTAAAAGCCCTTGTAGTTCAACGGGCTGCCAAAGCCCGGATATTCACAATTTAAATAAAAGAAGTATGCAACAGACAATCATCGTAAGACAGTCACCAGCTCCGGCATGGATTCCGGTGATAGAGAAAAAGAAAAAAATCCGGATACCGGAACCGCACATCAAGCTGCCCGGCAGGGGAGCGACAGGTCCCGTACCTGTCTCCACACTGTTGAATCCGGTATTGGAAATCTGCAACCATCCCGACAGGAACAGGCTTTTGGCTGAATTTTTCCGGGAATATTGAAACAAATCGTTTTACCATTAAATAATTTAAGTTATGTTTTTTACAGCAATCCACCAGATGATGACAGAAAACGTGGATCTCACGATTGTCATCCGAAAAGCGAACGGACAACTGACCGTTGCCACATTACCCAAGTCAAACGGCTCAAGGACGAGGCTCAAAACCAGATTGTACCGCTGACCGTTACAGGCACCCCGCAGGAACTTGACGCGGGATTCCTTCAGACCGTCACACGGCCGATGCAGAAGGCCAGCGGCCTGATTGCGAACATGGCCCAGTTCGAGGCACAGGCAGACAAGGCGGCAGCCAACAGCAAGGCCGCCAAGGAAGCAAAGTCCAAGGAGTCAAAGGAAGAGAGGGAAAAACGGGAAAAATACGAGAAGCTGATGAAAAAGGCGGAAGAAATGACTACCGTCAAGAATTATCGGGAAGCCCTCAACCTGCTCGGACAGGCAAAATCCCATGCGAATGAAGCACAGCTGAAAGGGATTGAAGAAAAGATTCAGGCTGTCGACAAGGAAATGAACAAGGGAAGCCTCTTTGACCTGATGGAGCAGCAGCCCCAACCGGAACAGCAGCCGTTAGTACAGAACCGTACACAACCGCAGCCGCAGCAGGTCATGCAGCCACAACCGGCTTATGCCCCTGCTCGGCAAGCTCCAGCAAGCAGGCAACCGCAAAGGCAGGCTCCTATGCAACAGCCGGAAAGACCGGAATTCGGACAGCCTCCTGTACAGCAGGCACAACAACAGTCCGGACTGTGGTCGATACAGCAACCGGAACAGCAGCCGGTACGCCAGCCACTGCAACCGCATCCTCACTATGCTTCACAAAACACCGGATCCGGACAGGACATGTATGGAATGCCTCCGGCAACGGGAGGATGGCAGGATGAATCCTTCACACAGGAGGATGAACAGCAGCAGCCTTACTTCTCCGATTCTGAACAACCGGCCTACAATCCGAAAGACTACGAGGATTACATAGACTTTCCGCAATCCATGCTGGAACCGAAATATTCACCTTATCAAACCCGATAAACTATGGCACTTCAAATCAAAGGGATGTCACGTACATTCAAATTCAAGAAAGGAACAGAGTATGTAACCCTTCAAGACCCGAACCCGAATCTTTCTCCGGATATGGTCATGAGTTATTATTCCAACTTCTATCCGGAACTGACGACGGCAACCGTACATGGTCCCGTCATCCGGGATGACAGGACGGAATACGAGTTCAAGACAACCATCGGGACAAAAGGTTGACGGTTATGGATAAAGACAACAACAAAAACAGAAGAAATCATGTGTACCATTGGACGGACAGCAGGCGGAACGGCTGGCAAGCTCATCATCGGACAGACCGTGCGCAATATCCGGTATGGAACGGACAGGAAAGAAAGGATAACGGCGCCAAGTGGTGCTGTTTCTCTTTTCTGAACACCACGTTTCTGCCCAGACCGCTGCCGAGTCTCTTCGTGGAAGACACCGGAGGAAACAGGTACAATCTCATCACGCAGGAAAATTACGAATTCCTGCGTGATTCTTATTTCAGGTATGCCTGCCTCTTGGGAAAGGAAGCGGTACATACTCCGGGACGTACATTCGGAGAAGGAATCGCAAAACTACACGAAGAAATGGAAGTCCTTGTCGGAGAAGAACTGAATGTCAATATAGAAGAGCAAAACGGACGGTTGCTGTTCAGGCTCTGGAAAACCCATCGTTGGGGTGTACTGACATTGTATTATTTCCCGGTGAAATTCCTGGAAGCTCTCGGCCCGGAACTGAGACGTATCTCCATCACGTTTATCCATAAACTGATGAAGGCAAACGGAATACAGACCGTGCTGGACGAGGATGACACGGACTATGTGCTGATTTGGCTCTCGGAAGAAGTTCCGGACGAGACAGCGGAGGAAAGGAGAAAACGGCTGAAACTCCTGCGCTCCTACGAGAACGGCAAGGTACAAGCGTTGCTCCGGAGGTGGAAAACAGGTGTTACTACAAGAACCTTCCGAAAGCACTTGACCGGTATGAGCCCCAAAACGACTATGAGCGGTCACTGGTCTCCGCCATGAAGGAGGGGTTGGACTTTCTGTCACCGGAGCATGGCATCATGCAATACAGTTACGACCCTTTCTATGAAGAGGAGCCTGAATGCCTGCCGATGTATCTCCACCAGCAGATCCGTGTAGTCTATGACAGCAACGATATGGTGACAGACTACCTGTAGATTACTACAATTCATACAGCAGGGAGACCTACGACATCATACCTGCAACGACACTCGCCCTATCACCGGAAACTGAAAAGTTATTTTGCATGGATGACTATCCGGAGCGATTTCTCCAATGGGCGGACAAATTCATCAACATAATCATTTGAACATCATGATAGAGACAAACGAACTTACAAGAACCTTAAAGACCTTGCTTATCCCCAAGGCGGCACTGATTGCCTACGCCTCGGAAAATGAGAAGAATTTCTTTCTGGAGGTACGGGATATAGACGAACGGGGGAATATGACGGAAGGAAGACCGGTGACCCTGGAATTCATGAACGAACTGGTGAAGGGGTATTCGGAAAGGCACGGCAGCACGCCCTACGGAAAAATACCGTCCAACCTGATGTATTGCGATTCACGCAAGGGAAGCGAACGGTATGTATGGTACAATCCTCCGGGTAAAGGATGATGTTCTTCAGCCCGGGACTTGAAATCGAGAACGCGGAATACAACCTGCCGGGAGTGATTTACAAGGCGGGGGAACACGGGATGAATATATATGCCTACAAGGGCGATACACCCGACAAGGATACGCCACTATATGCCGCACCGTTCTTCAACGTGACCGGATCCAGCGTCTGCCTGGGTTCTGCCAATTTGGAGAAACCGAAAGATATGACCTACGAAAAGCTGCTGCAATACTGGGAAAAGAAATTCTGGCTGACGGAGTTCTCCCATTTGGGAGGCAACGGAAACCCGACCCGATCAAACCTTGTATTGGTGACGAAAGCAGCCAGGAACAGACCTTTCGACCTCGAAGAGTTAAAACCATTGAACAATCTGAAACTTAAAGACATCCTGAAATGAAAAGAGTACACTATATTGACAACTATCTGGTAAACCCGCAGCATCCGGTAACGGTAAATCTGATTGGAGCGGGAGGAACAGGCTCGCAGGTACTAACCTGTCTGGCCCGGCTTGATGTGGCATTGAGAGGACTCGGACATCCGGGGCTGTTCGTGACCCTGTATGACCCCGACATCGTGACGGAAGCAACATCGGTCGTCAGCTTTTCAGTCCGTCTGATCTGGGACAGAACAAGGCGCAATGCCTTGTCTCCCGGATAAACAATTTCTTCGGCAACGACTGGAAGGCGCAGCCGGACATCTATCCGACCGTATTGAAGGATGCCCGACGGGATAATCTGGCCAATATCACAATCACTTGTACGGACAACATCAAATCCCGGATAGACCTGTGGAACCTGTTGAAGGCTTTGCCACAACCGACATACTGCACTTACGAAACCCCTTTGTATTGGATGGATTTCGGTAACACGCAGACCACGGGACAGGTCGTTATGGGTACGGTGCCGAAAAAAATAAAACAGCCGGCATCCAAACTGTATGAAACGGTCAGTTCTCTGAAGGTAATCACCCGTTTCGTGCGGTACTCTCGGGTAAAGGAAGAAGACTCTGGTCCGAGCTGCTCGCTGGCAGAAGCATTGGACAAGCAGGACCTGTTCATCAACTCCACGCTGGCGCAACTCGGCTGCAATGTCCTGTGGAAGATGTTCCGCAACGGGATGATAGAGCATCACGGGCTGTACCTGAATCTGGAAACGATGAAAGTAAATCCGATAACAATATGAAGATATCTGATTAGAGTATGCTTATCCCGGTTAAATAGGTTTACAGTTCATGGTCTGAAAAAAGGCATAAAGACATATACAAAACGAGGATTTTGATTTGAAAATCATTTACTGCTCCATTTAAAAAAATGTCAAATAGACATGACAGCAACAGAAAAAAAAGAAACGCTAATGTTATAATTCAGGTAATTGCTCAAAATAAGAAGTAAATATTTTTATATATGAACAATAGTTTTTACCTTTGCGGTAACTATCAGAATATCAGACGGATAATCTATCCGTATAAGACAAATTCCTTTCGATATACATTCAATTATTAAATTTTAAATCAGGTGGCAGATTTTACAGTGAACGAAATCTATCGTCTGTTTACTTCTTATATTCTATTATAAATGTCACATCTTGAAAATAACAAGCGACTGGCTAAGAATACGGTAATGCTTTACATCCGAATGCTGTTTATAATGGCTGTAACCCTTTATACATCCAGAATAATACTGCAAGTGTTGGGTATTGAGGATTTTGGCATTTACAATGTGGTAGGTGGCGTTGTCTTGATGTTCGGATTTTTAAATAACGCAATGACAGCGGCAGTCCAAAGATTTGTATCTTTTGAACTTGGACGCAATGATGCCGGAAGACTACATACCATATTTAGTATGTCAGTAAGTATTCATATCTTATTGGCAGTTTTGGTCTTATTGTTGGCAGAGACAGTGGGACTTTATGTCATTTATTCTTATTTGACCATACCGGAAGAAAGAATGTTTGCGGCATTGGTCATTTATCAGTGTGCTTTAATTTCCTTTGCCGTATCCATTCTGCAAGTTCCATATATGTCGTGTATTATAGCCCATGAAAAAATGGACATATATGCAATTGGAACAATTTTAGATTGCTGTTCGAAACTTGTAGGAGTCTATTTATTGACTATTCTGACAGGAGATAAGTTAATTTGGTATGGTATAATTCTACTGGTAATAAGTATAATGGTGGCTGTTTTCTATCGAACTTATGCAATTAAAAGTTTTGCAGAATGTCATTATAAATTCATCTGGGATAAATCTCTATTCAATAATATGATAACGTATTCTGGATGGTCTCTCTTTGGAGGAGTAGCCACAGTCGGTGCCATGCAAGGAGTAAATATTCTGCTTAATATCTTTTTTGGACCTGCGGTTAATGCGGCAAGAGGTATTGCATATCAGGTTAATTCTGCTGTTTCTTCATTATACTCCAGTTTTACACAGGCTGTTAATCCACAAATTATCAAGCAGTACTCAGCCGGTAATTTGGATTATATGCAGCAACTTATTTTCAGAAGTTGCCGATTTACATACTTGTTGGTACTCCTTTTTGCATATCCCATCTTTTTCCAACTGGTAGAATACTTGAGCTATGGTTGGGAGTGGTTCCTGAACATGCTATGACTTTTTGTCGTTTGGTGCTGATTTCCACTCTGATAGACTGTATTTCGATGCCTCTTGTTCCGGCTGTTAATGCAACAGGAAAAATAAAAAAATATCAAATCGTTGTAGGAAACCTGCTGATTATGAATCTTCCTGTTTCATATATATTATTGGACATTACTAATAAGCCGGAATTTAGCTTTTATGTGGCTATAGCCATATCTGTCCTAACTACATCTGCAAGATTGTGGATATGTCATGCGCTGTTAAAATTCCCCATTATGAATTTTGTAAAAAGTGTATTCGGTAAAATTATTCCAACTACAATTCTTTCAATTTGTCCAATGCTCTTATATAGTCATGTCAACGATTTAAATCTGCTTGCCAGCCTTTGTTCTTGCCTTTCCATAGTCCTGCTTTCCATATGGTTTGTGGGATTAGAAAACGGAGAAAAAGAAATGGTTAAAAACAAACTATTTAAAACAATCAGAAAAAATGATTAAATATACTCTTTCGACGTTGTTTCATTATTTTAAACAATTTGCAATTGCCAGGAAACTAAATAAAAACGGACTTGAAATACATGTTCCATTTTCTGATTTCAACCACCGAAATTTAATATTCACTCCACCTGTCTATATAGGTCCTGATTCATGGCTACAGTTGAGGGGAAAACTTATCATAGAATCCGGTACGATTATCGGTCCCCGCTTTAAGGTTCACACTTCTAATCACTACTGGCAAGGATCCATGCTCCCATATGATGATAAATATATCGTCAAGGATGTGATTATAAAGCAAAATGTATGGATTGGAGCCGATGTTACTGTCATGCCAGGTGTGGTGATAGGTGAAGGAGCAGTCGTTGCAGCTTGCTCTTGTGTCACTAAAGACGTACCCCCAATGTCACTCGTCGGAGGATGCCCTGCCAAAATAATTAAATACAGGGATAAGAATCAATACGATAAGCTCAAAGAGGAAGAAAGAATTTATCTCAAATTAAAAGAACAAGGTAAAACAATACAAAATGAAGACGAACGTTGCAATACGAGTACAAAATAAATTGCGTCATATCGCTAAGAACCTCATTCATACCTTGAAATATTATAGTATGAATCGAAGCGAATTGTTAGTCGTAAATGCATGGATGAATTTATACGATGAAGAACCGGAACATCGTAATCTTGGCGATGAACTTAATTATTATCTGATTAAAGAACTCTCAGGTAAACGATTAGTCAATAAGTTCAACCTTTTTGTACCAAAACTAATAAATGTTTGCTGCATCGGATCTATCATTGATTCAATGGCTGATTCTCAAAGTATTATTTGGGGTAGTGGAGCGATATCTGATAATAGGAAGATGAAATGTGTTCCTTTGGAAGTACGTGCTGTTCGCGGTAAATTAACACGCAATTATCTTATATCACAAGGTATTGAATGTCCTCCGGTTTATGGAGATCCAGCTTTACTCCTTCCTGTAATATACAAACCCGAAATCGTGAAAAAGTACACGGTTGGCATAATACCACATTACGTCGATATGAAAAGTAAATATGTAGATGTCCTTGTTTCACAAATGAAGGGTGAAGCTAAAGTTATCCATATGGCAAACTATAAGGATTGGCATGATGTTATCGATGAAATAAATCAGTGTCAATTTATTTTATCAAGTTCATTACATGGACTGATCATAGCTGATTCATATGGTATTCCCAACAAATGGATTGAGTTTTCTGATGAAGTAACAGGAAACGGATTTAAATTTCGAGATTATTTCTCATCAGTTGAACGGATTGATAATGAACCGGTACAGATTAATGAGACTACCTGTCTGACTGATTTACTTGCTTATAAGAGCGAGTGGAAACCTATTGATATTGATTTGAATAAATTATTGCGTGCTTGTCCTTTTAAAGTTCAAGATAAATATTTCACCAATGAATAATTCTATTGCAATTTCTGTTATTGTTCCTATATATAACGCTGAAAAATATTTAGATAAAAGCTTGAGTAGTCTGACCCAACAGACATTTCAAGATTTTGAAGTGTTACTCATAAATGACGGGAGCAAAGACAATAGTGCCGCCATTTGCAAAAAATACAGCTTGATAGACCAACGTTTCAAGTTGTTTAATAAGGAAAATGGCGGTTCCGCATCTGCCAGACAAATGGGTATGGATAATTTATGCGGTCGTTACTGTATCGTATGCGATGCAGACGATTGGGTAGAAGCCAATATGCTGGAACAACTTTATTTGGCCACAAACAATGAGCAGGTAGATATGGTGATTTCGGATTTCTTCGTTAACTATGATAATGGTAAACAAAGAATCATATCACACAAAGGGATAGATTTAAAGCAAGAGAGTCTTGTACGTGGGCTTTTGTGCCAAAAAATCATGGGTAGCACGAACAATAAGTTAATAAGGAGTGAGCTTTTTAGAAAATTTCAGATTAGCTATTTATCTGGCATCAATATGGGAGAGGACTTGCTTGTTGTGCTAAAATTACTCCAACATCCCCTTTCCATCACATATTGCAAAGGTGCATATTACCATTATTTCCGTGCTAGAAACAATGGTAGTTATACAAACACTCCCAATGCTTCAATTTTCTACCAATTAGCAGAAGTAAATAAATGGAAGTATGAACACTTTTCGCTCAGCGAATATGAGGAAGAGTTATTTTTAAGTAGTATTAATTTGGCTTTTACCGGATTAAGAGCAAAAGGCTTATCAAAAGAAGAATACAGAGCCTTTTTGCTAAAGGAATTGCCTCTGCAACGACTCAGAAAGCATTCATGCAGCAATCTTAAAACATTGTTGATACTGCTTTCCTCAATTAGCTATCCAGCCGCCAAAGCAGCATTAAATCTCATGTATCGCTTTGTTTACAAATAATAATTATGCTTAGAAAACTATCTGATGGCTCAATTTTAATTCTGCCTATTTCTCCAATATTGTCATTCTTGTTGTCTCTGAATAATTTAAGGAACAAACTGAATGGATGCGTATTTGTCATATTCTATGCATTGTTTGGTTTTGCACATAGCTTTTCTGACCCGAGAGCTGACTGTTACAGGAAAATGGTGGCATTTGAAACCTTTACGTCTACTGCAACTATAACGGATATATGGAACGATTTTTTATCAGGCAACACATTTGATATTTTCGAAGGGATGTTGTTCATTGTTTGCAGCAACATCACTACAAATATTAAGGTTGTATTTTTTATCGTAGGATTGATTGGAGGTTTGTTTGCATACTTGTTTCTCTCTAAGATACAGAAATATATGCAACTACACTATGGTAATAGGTGCACCTATATAATCACAATATTGTATGTGCTGTTATACAATCCCGTAGCCATAGGAGGTATTAGGAATTTTATAGCAATGACTATATTTTCGTACTATGCGTTTCTATTTCTCATCGAAAAGAAAAATACAGCATTATTAGGTGTTTTAAGTACATCCTTGATACATTTCAGTTTCATACTGAATATATGTGTAGTCATTATTGCCCGCCTTTTTGTTACAAAGAGGCATGTAAATATTCTTTGGTGGACAGCTATTGTTTCCTGTATATCATCTGTGTTTATCACTCCTGATTTTTGGGGCAATATTATCCAAAATCTGAATCTTGGCAATTTCAACCAAGCGATGGAAAGTCGAGCATCCAGTTATGCTTCCGAAGAAACGGCAGCAGCATTTGAACAGTCATTGACTGTTCAATTACAACGAGTAGGAAACTATTTTATAAGAGGGTTTTATGTATTGTTTCTTATTTATTTAAGAAAGAATGAAAACAAGTTTTCAATATCATCATTTGATAGTGTACTGTATGCATATATGCTCTTTTTCCTAACCTTTGGTTATCTAATGACTAGTTTCAGTGTAGTTGGAAATCGATATCTTCTCCTTGGATATTTCATCTCATATTTCTTCCTTTTAAAATTGTATATCCAACATTCTGATATATATAAATTGAATAAATACATTAAAAGCCTCCCTTGGGTATTTGGAGTAAATTTTGCATGGCTGGTTATGAATGCCTGGTTTGTTCTTGACCATCGATTCTTTTATCTGCCTGCACCTTTTTTACTTTTATAATCCACAAGCACTCAGACAATTTCTCTTTCTGTCAATTCTTTGACTTAATCATCAATAATACTGTCTGCTAAGCCAGTATCAAACTGCTTTATCCCCATTTGAACATTTTATATACCATGTTTATGTGGCGGATAACAAGCAGTCAAACACCACATAAGCACAATGAAACAGATAAAAGTATTGCTAGTTGCAAATGTTGCAAAGGGGCATGTAAACAAGTTTCATATTCCTACTATTAAGTACTTGAAAAGTAAAGGTTGGCATATAGACGTTGCCTGTTCTCTTGACGAAGACATCCCCTTTGCTGACAATGTATACGGTATGAGTTGGAAACGCTCACCGTTCACATTTAAAACGCTGAAAGGAATAGTGGAACTCTATCAGCTACTCAAGAAAAATCAGTATGATATTATTTATTGCCACACTCCGGTAGGTGGTCTGGTTGCCCGCTTTGCATCCATCCCTTTCAGAAAACATGGACTTAAGGTAGTTTACTTTGCCCATGGCCTTCATTTCTTTAAAGGTTCCTCCATCTTAAGTTGGCTGTTATTCTATCCAATGGAAAAGTTAATGGCTGAATTTACAGACATGTTCATAACCATAAATGACGAGGATTATGAACGTGTTAAGAAGAAATTCAACCGACACATGCTTGTTAGCAAAACAAACGGCATTGGTGCAAATTTTAATCGTTTGGACATTAAAAATCCAGAGAAAATCCGGCAAGAATACCGTAATAAACTGCATATCCCAATTCGTTCCAAAATACTGATATATGTTGCAGAAATTAACAACAACAAAAATCAGCAGATGCTTATCAAAGTTCTGAAGAATCTACGGAGTAAGAATTTGGATGTATATCTACTTTTGGTTGGTCCTGATTATCTAAATGGTAGATGTCAGCAGCTATCTGCAAAACTACAGGTACAGGAATATACAAAATTCCTCGGCTGGCGAAACGATATTGGTGAATTGTTGTCAGCTTCAGATATTTATGTAGCTTCCAGCAAAAGAGAAGGACTTGCTATAAACCTTGTTGAAGCACAATATGCGCATCTCCCGGTAGTCGCAACATCAAACAGAGGACATCTAGCGGTTATTAAGAATAATGAAAATGGAATTCTAGTCCCGATAGATGATTATTCATCAATGGCTGACCAAATTACAACTCTTATGGAAAATCCAGATTTGTATAAGAAAATGGCAAATGTGGATGTCTCAAAATATGAATCAGTGAAAGTTGCTTCAGAAATATACGAATGCTTATATGATGTTCTAAAGAATCAGCAATAAGATTTCTCATTGAGTCTGCTAACATGTTCATTAGAACAAAGAGTCAGCATTATCAATTGATATCAAACACAATTCATTATGGAAACAAATAATAAATCTAACCATCAAGTTCGGGTCTCCGGTGAAAAATCTGTTAATTTCGATTTTGACATCCTGAATATCAACAATCCCTTGCAAGTATGCCAAAAGTACAGAAACGAACTGCAAATACCACTGAGATCAATTGTTTTAATCAATTTGGCGGAAATGAACTCTAATAATAATCAGCACATGCTGATTCAAGCCGTCAAGGATTTACGTGATCGGAACATGGACATTTACCTGCTTTTGGTAGGAAAGGACTGTTTAAACGGAGAATGCCAAGAAGAAGCATCAAAACTACAGATACAGCAATTTGTCAGATTCTTAGGTATGCGAAATGACACAGGAGAATTGCTGGCCTCCTCGAATATCTATGTTGCTTCCAGCAAGACAGAAAAATGTCCTTTGGGTATTATACAGGCTCAATATGCTCATTTGCCTGTTATAGCAACCGCCAACAAAGGACACAAGGCAGTTATAAAAGATGGCCTTAATGGCTTTTTGGTACCAGCGGACGATGCAAAAACAATGGCAGACCGAATCCTCTTACTGTTGGAAAAACCTACAACATATAAAGGTATGTCTCAGGTAGATGTTTCAACCTATATATCGAAAGGAGTACCCGTTATTGATGACGACTTCTGAGTATTTTCTACAAGCCAATTAAAACAACAAATTACACGACTGTTCATTATGAATTCAGAATTTATCAAAGAGCGTGAATTAAAGAATGACAATAGGCATGTCTATTTGTATCATTTGGAAGAAGAACACAGCATTTGGATTGCTTATGGTTATTCTGCGTATTCTTTAAAACTATTTGCGATGTCTCATGGTGTTGAATACGTCAGAGGCTATTCTTCCAATGTAGCACTTCCTTATACAATCGTAACAAGGGAAGGCATGAAGAGACTCAGGTCATACCTTCCTGTCATTCAAGAAGAGGAAAACTTCCTCTATCTCGATATGAAAAAATCATTTAGCGAGAAGGATTTCTTTTGCTGGCTTGAATCATGCTGTTCAGAAGGCAAGAAACAAGAGACCGTTGAAATTAAAACATTGGTCAGTGATTTGGTGCCTAAAGATGAGTTTATTCCAGATAGCATGTCTTCCTTTGCTAGGAATTTCAAGCGGATTACAGATTGCATTGTGGCTTTGATTACAATGGTTGTATTTTCACCGCTAGCACTCTGCTGTTATATTGCCATTAAACTTGAAGATGGAGGCCCTGCTATCTTCAAACAAGAACGTATTGGTCGCTTTGGTCGCCCGTTCAATATTTACAAATTCCGATCTATGCGCATGGATGCAGAAAAACTTGGTCCACAGCTAAGTCATTCCGGAGGCGATAATGACCCACGTCTCACAAAAGTAGGTAAATTTATTCGTGCACATCATTTAGACGAACTCCCACAACTTTGGAATGTGTTCTGCGGTGATATGGCATTCATCGGTCCCAGACCCGAGCGTAAATTCTTTATAGATCAGATTCTGGATTATGATACACGTTATGTCTATCTATATCAGATCCGTCCGGGAGTAACATCTTTTGCAACTCTTTACAATGGATATACCGATACAATGGAAAAAATGCTTTGCCGACTGGAATATGATTTATACTATCTTAAAAAACGCTCATGGTGGTTCGACATGAAAATTCTTTTCGGTACTTTCTGGAGTATTGTAGGAGGTAAAAAATTTTAATGTATCGATGGTAATATTTTAAATTTTCTGATTCTCCGCAAACACACCTAATATTTTTAGTATATTAGCGCTCAAAAAGCAGGGATTATGAACATATTCAGTTTTACGGCTCATTTCGGTTCGGAGGAAGATTGTCGTTTGCATTTCAAGGAGCAGCGTGATAAGGAAGGGGTTGTCTGCAAGCGATGCGGGGGCACTTCCCATTATTGGTTACAGGGTAAATGGAGTTATGAATGCAAAGGTTGCCGTTTCCGCACCTCGTTGCGCAGCGGTACGAACATGGAGAGCTCCAAGCTGCCGTTTCTGGTGTGGTACAAAACGATGTTCCTGATGAGTTGCACAAAAAAGGGATTCTCCACCAACGAACTCCAGAAGCAATTAGGATTGAAGCGTTACGAACCGGTATGGGCGATGGTACACAAACTCCGCAGGGCGATGGGCAACCGGGATGCAAGGTATACACTGGAAGGGATGATAGAACTGGATGAGGGTTACTTTTCGGTGGCCAGTAAGGAAATCGAGCGAGGCAAGGGTACACGTGGCCGGGGAGCCGAGGGAAAGCAGAACGTTGCGGTGATGGCCGAAAGCACCCCGTTGGAAGATATCGAAACGGGCAAAAAGGAGAAGCATGTGCGTTATTTCAAGGCCAGGGTACTGGATAGCCATCAAAGTGAAGGAATCAACGGCGTGGTCAGGGACTGCATGGAGGATGATGCCATCGTATTTTCGGACAAAAGCACTTCTTACGTTGACATCTCCGATCTGGTGGAATTGCACGTCACCGAGAAATCAGACGCCAAAACCACCAAGGAAACACTCAAATGGGTGCATATCGCAATCAGTAATGCAAAACGGACATTGCTGGGCAACTACCATAAAATCAAAAGGAAATACTTACAGTTGTATCTCAACGAGTTTATTTACAAATTAAACAGACGGTATTTTGGAGACAAACTCTTTGACAGACTAGTAATTGCGAATATAACAGGTGCATAAACGGATAATCAGAAAAATCTATATGAACATTATAATTTAAAACCATATGTCATAAGTTATATTGACACAATGTTATTTGCAGATAAACTTGGGATGCCTAAAAAAATAAAAGATTTAGCAGAGAGTTTGGACTTAGAAGTAACAAATCATCACGACCCAGAATTCGATGCAAAACTTTGTGCTTTAATATTTGGCGAATTGACTGACAAGTATCCAAGTTATCAAGAACTAATAAGAAAAATTGATGACCAGCCTAAAACAAATAATAATTATTTCAATCAACCAAGTGAAGATGTTTTAGAAGAAAATGAAGAGCATTTATCAAATTATCAAATAACTCAAAACGAACTTGAAAACATTGATTTAATAGGAAAAGGAATAGTTATTACGGGCAACTTTTCAATAGAAAGAGAAGAAATAAAAACTTTTCTAATGAAAATTGGTGGACAAATAAAATCAGGAATAACAGGTAAAGTAGATTTTGTTTTTGCAGGTGAAGATTGTGGTTGGTCAAAAATCCAAAAAATAAACGACTTAAACCAATCAAAAAAAGCAAACATTAGAATTTTAAACGAAGCTGACTTAAATTATCTTATCAAAAAATACGGCATATAACATCGCATTGGCAAAATGGCGGGTTAAGTGCCAAACTCAACTTTTGTGCATTTTATTCCGCCGAATGTGTTCCACATTCAGCTTTTTTTAATAATTTAGCTTCTGTGGAAACACATCGCTACGTCACTGCTAAATTGAACTTTTTGTCCAATTTATCCGCCACTTCGCCAATGCGTTTCCCGTTAGTGGCAACAAAAACAAACGATAATTAGACAATAAATGAAAAATATTTTATTTGTAGTTTTATTTCAATGATATTTTTATTTGTTTGCTGTAACACAACAACGAATAAAAACATAATTGAAACAGAAATTTCTGATTTTGACAAAATTTTAGATAGTTTTCAAGTAAATGGTTCAATTCTAATTTATGATAACGACAAGAATACTTTACTCAAATGACTTTGATTGGGCTAAAAACGGAAAATTACCTGCATCAACATTCAAAATTCCAAATTCTATAATTGCTGTTGAATTAGGCATTATTGAAAATGATACAACTATTTTAAAATGGAATGGCGAGCAGAGAAAAATGGATATTTGGGAAAAAGATTTATCATTTAAAGATGCTTTTAGAATTTCCTGTGTTCCTTGCTATCAGGAAATTGCAAGGAAAATCGGAACAATTAAAATGAAAGAATATTTAGAAAAATTTGAGTATAAAAATATGATTTTTGACAGTTTAACGATTGACAATTTTTGGCTTGAAGGAAATTCAAAAATATCTCAAAAACAACAAATCGACTTTTTAAGGAAATTCTATTTTTCAAAATTTCCAATTTCTGATAGGACAATAAAGATTGTCAAAAATATTATGGAAATTGAGCGAACTGAAAATTACATTTTAAGCGGTAAGACTGGATTAAGTTCGATAGAAGAAAAATATAATGGTTGGTTTGTTGGTTATGTTGAAACAAAATCTAATGTTTATTTTTTTGCAACAAATGTAATTCCGACAGACGGATTGAATGTTGATGATTTTATTTCATCGAGAATTAATGTAACAAAAAATGCGTTAAAGCAAATGAATATAATGAAATGATAAATGCCACTAACATATGGTAGCCGATAATTGCCGGCTTTCGTGCCAACTTGATACTTTGGTGCTTTTAACGAACCGAAGTGCTAATTGATACGAAAGTGCTGTAAATCCGGCAACTACGGCTACCATTTTCGTTATGCGGCAGCTTAAAAGACGACACCAAACCAGAAAAATCATCTTGACAACCACCCGACTTTGAACTACGAAGGATGAAATTTTTCAGGGACAACTTCCAGCATTTCCAAAAACAGTTTACCCATTGACTTGGAGACAAACAAACAATTTGAGCATTAAGGTTTAAACCGAATTTTTCCGAAATTGACCTGACCTGACTTTTCCTGAAAATCGACTTTAAAGCTGTTTTTACAGATAAATCAGGTTTCTCTAACAGACAGGAAATAAATGCTAAGTATTTGGCTTTAAACTTAAAATCAAAAAATAACTGTTTTCTTTTAATGTTTAACAGGGCTGATTTGACAGTTGGCGGTGGAAAGAAACTTCAGGACCTACCTCATAGACAAGTTTCAAATCAAAAAAAGTATGATAGAAAACGGTATATGGATTGTAAAGCTTCCTCGAAAATAACTTTTGTGTAGGTTCTAACTGAAGGACAATGGAACCTCCCAGAAAATTTCCAAGACTCTCAAACATCAGGATTTTGAAAATATCGGAAGTAATGCCATAAGGAATATTTGACACCACTTTGAAAGGAAATTTCGGAACTGCAAAATTCCTAAAATCACAACCGACAACTTGAACATTTCGGGCATCAGAAAATAATTTTCGTAAATGTTCAACCAAAGCTGTGTCGTTTTCAATAGCAACAACATTGTTGGCGATTTTTAATAAATGAACAGTAAGAAACCCCTTGCCTGCCCCAATATCTAAAACCGTATCCTGATTACTTATATTTGCTTGTCTTATTGCATCTTTTATTAGCACTTTATCAATAGTAAAGTGCTGACCCGTAAAACGAACGGGCAATTTCTTTTTTGTCATTAGTAACTTCTTACAGGTGAATACTTGTATCTTTTCCGTTTTTGAGGCTTTGGTTTACATATTTCGGGATATTAGGATTCTCGAACATATTCAGTCCCACGGCCTGCTCACGGGTAACACCAAAAATATCGAGATCCGCTTGGTTGATATCTACCAACACTCCATTCTCATCATAAAGTTCGGCTCCCCAAGGCATCTTGTCGAAAATGATCTTGAACTTCGTCTCGCTTTTCATGACTTGCATAGCCGTATGCTCTACTAGTCCTTGAACTTCCCCTCTTTCAATGGCTATGGAAAGGATATCAGCCAACATATGTAAGTTCTCGATATCTAAGGCACTCCAGTTCCGTTTCTTTTTTACAGAATCAAAGCCGATAAATCCGGATGGTTTGCCTTGCTTGAAAATAGGGATGACTAATAAGGATAAAACCTCTTGCAAAATCAGAAGATGCTGCTCACTCTTCGCCTTTTCCGGCATTTTAGAGACATCATGAATAACGATATCCATGCCCTTTTTGATACTGTCGTACCACCAAGGAATCTCGTCTTGCGGGAGTTGACGCAGTAAATCCTCTCGCATAGAGATAATGCCATCACAAGTAACCTCATTCGTAAAATCAACAGTATGAGTTTGTTCGTCAAATGTTCCGATATACACCCGATCCACATCGAAAAATTGTAAGATGCGGAATAGCGCTTGGTCAATAACCGAGTTTTCTTTGGCCCCAAGAAGAAGTGACAATACATCCGACATCGTTTTTCGCAAATCAATCATATTGGCCAAAATCAAGTCGGTCTTTTCATCTTCTACATCGGTCTTCTTGTCTATAGCCTCATTAAGAAATGTTGTATTGGAATGAATGTTATTCATGATAAATTGAGTGTACTAAATTTATTCGAAAACAAATGTAAGTATAAACTTTGATTATTTTTTGTTTTAGTGTTTATTATATTATTATCGTGGCTTTAAAAATAATTTTGTACGTTTGTAAATGGTTGAATTAAACTTGAAATCTATGGATAATAAAATCATATTGACGATAGGCCGCCAGTTCGGAAGCGGTGGCCGCGAGATCGGACAACGTTTGGCGAAGGAGTTGGGTATCGGTTACTATGATAAGGAACTGATTACCGTGGCGGCCCGTGAGAGTGGATTATGCGAGGATGTTTTCGAGAAGGCGGACGAACGTGCCTCCAGTGGTTTATCGTACGCTTTTACGATGGGGTACTCTTCTTTTATGGGAGGGATGTTTACGCCTTATAATGATATTTTGTCTAATGACGGTCTTTTTAAGATACAGAGTGACGCTATCCGTAAATTGGCGGAGACTGAGTCGTGTGTTTTGGTAGGGCGTTGCGCTGATTATATCCTTCGGGATGATCCGGCTTGTTTGAGCTTCTTTATCCATAGTTCAGTGGAGAGCCGGGTCCAAAAGACCGTGGAAAGGCATGGTGTGACCGTGGAAGAGGCGAAGAACATGATGGAGAAGACTGATAAATCCCGTGCGGCTTACTATAATTATTATACGAATAAGACATGGGGAATGGCTTCTTCTTATAATTTCTCGATCGATGTATCCGTATTAGGGATCGACGAGACCGTGGAATTTATGAAAAGCTTTATCGAGCGCAGATTGAATAAGCGTCCGTCTCATTTCGGATAAATCGTATTCTTGAGAAACCATTATTGAATAGAGATTAACCTATTAAACTAAGAAAGTATGCGAAAACCTTTTATTACTGTGCGGCTGACCCATGGTATGTTGGGCGCCTTGTTAGTTTCCACCTGTGCTTGTTCGGGCACGAAGTGGACGGAGGTAGAGAAAGATTCTATCCGTATCGTTACCCAGCAAGAAGGAGCTGTATTAGGATATTCTGCCAATTCGGGGGTGAGACTTCTTACCGTTGACGGATATGCCTTCAAAGATCTGAATCGGAACGGGTTGCTTGATCCGTATGAGGATTAGCGTCTTCCCCCCGAGGAACGTGCCGTTGATTTGGCCGTGCAGTTATCTACAGAGGAGATCGCCGGATTGATGCTTTATAGCGCCCATCAATCTATCCCCGGTGCCTCGAAAGGGTTTGGAGCTTCTACCTACAATGGCAAATCTTTTGATGAGAGTGGAGCCCAGCCATCCGATCTTTCCGATGCGCGGCGTAAATTCCTCACCGAGGATAATGTTCGTCATGTATTGGTTACGAGAGTACAAAGCCCAGAAGTGGCGGCTCGCTGGAATAATAATGTGCAAGCTTTAGTGGAGGGCATCGGTCACGGTATCTTACGGTCGTTGATAATCCCGATGAGGCGGATTTCGCTATCGTCTTTATGACGAGCCCGATCAGTGGTACGGGGTATGATAAATCCGATCGTGAGAAAGGTGGAAACGGTTATATGCCTATCAGTTTACAGTATAATGATTATACCGCTACCTATGCCCGTAACCCAAGTTTGGCGGGGGGAGATCCGTTTGAGAATTTCACGAACCGTTCTTATAAAGGTAAGTCCGTGAAAACAGCTAATAAGCAGGATATGCTTTCTGTTTTGGAGACAAAGGCTAAAATGAAAGGTAAGCCTGTAATCGTATCTTTGGAGATGGATAAGCCCACGATTATGTCCGAGTTCGAGGGTTCGGCGGATGCCATTCTGGTGAACTTCGGTGTACAAAACAAGCGGTCTTGGATATCATCAGTGGAAAAGCCGAGCCTTCCGCTTTGTTGCCTTTGCAGATGCCGGCAGATATGCGTATCGTGGAGGAGCAATTCGAGGATGTTCCCCGGGATATGAAATGCTATACGGACAGCGAGGGCCATCTGTATGATTTCGCTTTTGGTATGAATTGGAAAGGCGTTATCGATGATGAGCGAGTGACTAAATATAAATAGGGTAAATTACATTTTTGTGTTTTTGTGGTTACGGTATCTATATATAATGCCTAAATTTGCATGGTAATATTATTAAGTGCAGACCATGAAAATTATGACATTGCAGGGAACGGACAAATTGTTATATGAACTTGTCGCACCTTTGGTCATGAATCCAGCCATTTTGCGACAAAATAACAATTACCCTTTTAAAACATCTCGTAGCCACGTTTGGTATATAGCCTTTCATGAAACAGCTGTTGTTGGTTTTATGCCTGTAAAAAAAGGACATCTCTATTACTCTATAGACAATTATTTCGTGAGTGGTGATGATCCTTCGGTATTGAGTGAACTTCTTGAAGAAGTCATAAAGGATTTTTCATCTCAAGCTTCACTTATGGCTGTTGTGCATAAACGTCATGTAAAAGTGTTCTCACAAAAAAAGTTCCAGACATGTGTTGAGTGGAAAAATTATGATAAAATGCATTATTTACCGGAGGTAGAGTCATGATGCGAAGAATGGATGTGTACGAGGCGACAGAGAAAAGATTGAAGATCATTTTTGATTATTTCGATTACGTATACGTCTCTTTTTCCGGCGGAAGGATAGTGGTGTACTGTTGAATTTGTGTGTAGATTATATTCGTAGATACGCTCCGGGACGAAAATTAGGTGTATTTCATATGGATTATGAGGTTCAATACAGCCAGACGACCGAATATGTGGAAAAGGTTTATGCCGCTAATTCCGATATCCTTGATATTTATCATTGTTGTGTTCCTTTTAAAGTCCAGACATGTACATCTATGTTTCAACAATATTGGAGACCTTGGAGCGAGGAGTGCCGGGATATCTGGGTTCGAGAGATGCCCCATTCATGTCTCCGGGCGAAAGACTTTGACTTCTTCAAGGAGGACATGTGGGATTATGATTTTCAGAATATGTTCCCTTTTTGGTTGTATCAACGGAAAATGGGCCGGCGTATATGTTGCCTTGTTGGTATCCGTACCCAAGAAAGTTTTAATAGGTGGCGGGCCATACATAGTGATAAGAATTACAGAAAACTAGCTAATTATAAATGGACTCGCAGAATGAATTATTCTATATATAACGCATATCCTATTTATGATTGGAAAACTCAGGATATCTGGATAGCGAACGGAAAGTTCGGTTGGCCATATAATCATTTGTATGATTTGTATTATCAAGCAGGGGTGCCTTTGTCCCGGCAACGTGTGGCGAGCCATTCATATCCCAAGCGATATCCACACTGTTCATTTACAAAGTTGTCGATCCCGACATGTGGGGACGGATGGTTGGACGTGTAAACGGTGTTGGCTTTGCCGGTATATATGGGAATACCTCCGCTATGGGATGGAGGGCTATCAAGTGCCCAGCCGGGTTCTCTTGGGAGAAATATATGTATTTTCTCCTAAATACTTTACCCGAAGAAACTCGTGAGAACTATTTGAATAAGTTAAGAGTCAGCCGTAAATTCTGGAGAGAAAAAGGAGGATGCCTCAGTGAGGAGACTATCGCTAAGTTACGGGCGGCTAATATTCCTATCATTGTGGAAGAATGTACCGCTTACCATACGGATAAGAAACCAGTACGGATGGAGTATATCGATGATATCAATATACCCGAGTTTAAAGAAATCCCTACTTACAAACGTATGTGTGTTTGTATTTTGAAAAACGATCATACATGCAAGTATATGGGTTTTTCCCAGACAAAACGAGAGAGGGATATGAGAAAAGAAGTAATGGACAAATATAATTTTTATAAGCATGGGAAACTTTGTTAGTCCGGCATATGGTGTTAGGGCTGTCCCTATAGAAAAAATTGTAGCCAACAGCTATAACCCTAATATCATGGCACCACCGGAAATGCGGTTATTGGAACTTTCCATTTGGGAGGATGGCTATACGATGCCTTGCGTCTGTTATTATCTTGAAGAGGATGATTTATATGAGATAGTAGATGGTTATCATCGTTATCTGGTTATGAAGCAATCTCAAAGGATTTATGATCGTGAGAAAGGAATGTTGCCTGTAACGGTGATTGAGAAAGATATTTCAAACCGAATGGCTTCAACCATTCGCCATAACAGGGCTCGAGGGATGCACAACTTGGAACTTATGACGGAGATTGTTACGGAGTTGGTCAAATCTGGGATGTCTGATAAGTGGATCATGCGTAATATTGGAATGGATAAAAATGAGTTACTTCGGTTCAAGCAGATTTCGGGATTAGCTGAATTATTCCGGGATAAAGAATTCGGTTGGTCTGATGACTGGTTGGAAGAAGATTAAGCTTCTTACATTTTGTTTGGCTGAGCGTTTTTTGCCTTTTATGGCTCTGTTGAGTACATATATACTAATTTTTTGTACATTTGCCCCCGACTTTTCACATAGGGGTGCCCGAGTCATACGGGCTGAGATTATACCCATCGAACCTGATCCGGGTAATGCCGGCGAAGGGAAAATAAGGTAGAACTAGGAAATAAAGGGAGCGTTACCTCTATGTGCTCCCTGATGTTTAAACTTTAATTAGTTATTAAGATGGAACAGATTGTTTCAAGTGGAATCATTGACTCTTACTTCGGGAAGTTGAAGAGCAACTTGTCTGTGGATGTAGCGATCGTGGGAGGGGGACCTTCCGGTATCGTGGCCGCTTATTTCTTGGCGAAAGCGGTAAGAAGGTGGCGTTGTTTGATCGTAAGCTGGCTCCCGGTGGAGGTATGTGGGGCGGCGCTATGATGTTCAACGATATCGTGGTGCAGGAAGAGGCTATGCCGATTATCAAGGAATTGGGCGTAAGCTATAAGGAGGGTGCTAATGGTACCTATATCATGGATTCGGTACATACCACTTCCGCTTTGATTTATCAGGCGACGAAGGCGGGCGCTACGATCTTTAACTGCTATTCGGTAGAGGACGTGGTGTTTCATAACGATGCCGTAGCCGGTGTGGTAGTGAACTGGGCTCCGGTAATCCGTGAGGGGATGCACGTGGATCCGTTGACGATCATGGCAAAGGCTGTCTTGGAAGGTACGGGGCATGATTGCGAGATTGCCCGTGTGGTAGCCCGTAAGAATGATATCCAATTGAATACACCGACCGGAGGCGTGATCGGCGAGCGTTCCTTGAATGTGGAGCTGGGTGAGCAGACGACGGTGGAGAACACGAAGGAGATCTACCCGGGATTATTCGTTTCCGGTATGGCCGCTAACGGCGTAAGCGGTAGCTTCCGTATGGGACCGATCTTTGGCGGCATGCTGATGAGCGGCAAGAAGGCTGCTGAGTTGATCTGCGAAAAACTTGGGAATTGAAAATTGAGAATTGAGAATTGAAAATTAAAGATACAACAATCAATAATTTTCAATTCTCAATTCCTAACGGTTTTTCCTTGTCTCAAGAATAAGAATCCCGTTATGATCAATGCCGTGGATAATCCCGTATAGAATACGGAAATGAAAGAATTCGGCAGTAAATGGAACGTGCGGATCGTGATCCCGAAAGCGATCATGAAGATCATGATAATCCAACCTTTCACGTCGAAGAAAGAGAACGGGCAATGTTTCCCGTTTTTCCGGGAGATCCGTTCGGAATGTTTATAGAAAAGCCGTTTAAAGACCAAATTGAAGAAAAGCAAGAAAACGATGGTCGCTTCCCCGATCTTGAATAACCAATAATGGGTATCGTTTAACCATGTGACGATACCGATGCGTAAGATATTGATACCGGCGAAAATCCATACGCAACCGGCGGTATATAATAATATCTTTTTATTTACTCCAAACTTCATCTATCTTTTTATTTACCGCAAACTTACAACATTCATGTAAAAAACGGAAAAATATCCTTATCTTTGTGCCATGCGTGAGAAAATGAAACAGAGGATTGTACAATACGTGGTGCTGATGGCCGGCATCTTGGCGTTGCTTTCTGTGGTTATCCCTCACCATCATCACCGGGACGGGATGCCTTGTTATCAATCCTTGACCGCAGAGCAAGCGCATGGCGATAAAAGCACAGATACGCATGATTGCGGTTGCGACGGGCATAACTTGGCCTATTTCAGTACGCATATTTCTCATTTTATGGATGGAGATGTGGATATACATCTGATGCCGTTACTCGTCTTATTTGATTACATTTATCCACCTGAACCGGCGTTTTGCGGACAGCTCCTTGATCACGAGAACGCCCCTACATTGAGTCGCTGCACGACACTTGGATAGTGAGTGCCTCGGGACTTCGTGCCCCTCCTATGTCTTGATACCTCGTTTGTGAGAGCGGGTGAGGACAGACTTGCCCCTATCTATTTATTATTAACGATATCAAGATTTTTTACACAATGAAGAAAATATATTTGGTAGGTGCGTTGTGCGCTTACCTATTTGCCGGTTGTGCGGGAAATGCGTCGCAAGCCGGACACGATGAGCATAATCATGAATTAGAGGCTCACGACCATGAGCATGAAGGTGAGGATCACGATCATGATCATGAGGGACATGAACACGAAGGCCATGACCATGAGCATGAGGCCGGTGGTACCCATCCCGGCGAGATTGTCTTTAAGAAAGCCTTAGCCGAGGCCGTTGGTTTGCAGACTGTAACGGTTAATCCCGCTCCTTTCACGGATGTGATTAAGACGAGCGGACGAGTAATGGCGGCGCAAGGGGAGGAGTCCGTGATCGTCGCTACCGTCCCTGGCGTGATCTCGTTTGGTAGCTTGCCATTCGTGGATGGTACGGCGGTACGCAAGGGACAGGCTGTGTTGAGTATCGCCTCCAACGCCCTCTCGGATGGAGACGTGGCGGCAAGGGCTAAATTCGCTTATGAGACGGCGAAAAAGGAATACGAGCGTATGCAAGCCTTGGTAGGCGATAAGATCGTATCCGCCAAGGATTTCGAGCAGGCCCGCTTGAATTACGAGAACGCCAAGGTCGCTTATGAGGCGATAGCGGGAAAACAGACGGCGAAAGGCGTGTCTGTAGTCTCTCCCTTGAACGGTTACTTGAAGAACATCCAAGTGAAAGAGGGTGATTATGTATCCGTAGGTCAGCCTTTGGCTACGATCTCGCAAAACAATCGTTTGGTATTGCGTGCGGACGTGTCTGAGAGGTATTACAACGATCTTCCCATGATCCAAACCGCTAATTTCATGACTCCGTATGATAACGCTCTCTATAAATTGTCTGATTTGCGTGGACGGTTGTTATCGTATGGAAAGGCTTCCGATATGAACTCTTTCTATGTACCGGTGACTTTCGAGTTCGATAATAAAGGAGCGGTTATCCCCGGTTCTTTCGTGGAGATCTTTTTGTTGACAAAGCCGATGGAGAATGTCTTGAGCGTACCTGTCTCCGCCCTTATCGAGGAGCAGGGCGTTTATTCGGTATTTATCCGTCTGGATGAGGAAGGCTATAAGAAGCAATGGGTGACGCTGGGAGCGAATAACGGCTCGGAGGTACAGATCCTTTCCGGATTGAAACCGGGCGATGAGGTCGTGACCCGTGGCGCTTACCAGATCAAGTTGTCTTCCGCTTCTAACGCGATACCGGCTCATAGCCATAGCCATTAATAGGAGGGACGTTGCATGTTAAATAAGATAATTTATTATTCATTGCACAACCGGTTGGTAATCTTGGTTTGTGCGCTATTGCTGATGATCTGGGGTACGTACACGGCGTTTAATACGGACGTGGATGTGTTCCCGGACTTGAACGCCCCGACGGTCGTGATCATGACCGAGGCGAACGGTATGGCTCCCGAGGAGGTGGAACGCTTGGTGACATTCCCTGTGGAGACTGCCGTGAACGGTGCGATGGACGTGCGGCGTGTACGTTCCTCGTCTACCACCGGATTCTCCGTGGTTTGGGTAGAGTTTGATTGGGGTACGGATATTTACCGGGCTCGTCAGATCGTGTCCGAAAAACTGGCTGTCTTGGGTGAGAGCCTTCCCGAGAACGTAGGTAAACCGACCTTAGGCCCGCAGTCATCCATCTTGGGTGAGATGATGATTCTCGGTTTGACTGCCGATTCCACGTCATTGTTGGACTTACGTACGATCGCCGACTGGACGATCCGTCCCCGTTTGTTGTCTACGGGCGGTGTGGCGCAGGTTGCGTGATCGGTGGCGATATTAAGGAGTACCAGATCTTGTTGGACCCGGCTCGTATGAAGCACTACGGTGTAGGTTGAACGAGGTGTTGGATGTTTGTCGGAATATGAACCGGAACGCCAATGGTGGTGTATTGTATGAGTTCTCGAACGAATACATCATCCGAGGAGTCTTATCGACTTCGAAGGCGGAGGAGATCGCTCAGGGCGTGGTGAAGACCGTGAATGAGTATCCGGTTACGCTGGGTGATATCGCTACGGTTAAGATCGGCGGTAAAAGCCCGAAGTTGGGAACCGCTTCCGAGCGGACGAAGCCGGCCGTATTGATTACCGTGACTAAACAGCCGGATACGAGTACGGAGAAGTTGACGGAGAAGCTGGACGAGATTGTTGTCGATTTGCGGAAGAACTTGCCGGCGGATGTACATGTCTCTACGGATATATTCCGCCAGAGTCATTTTATCGATAACTCTATTAATAATGTAAAGAAGAGCTTGTTTGAGGGTAGTTTCTTCGTGGTGATCGTCTTGTTCCTGTTCTTGATGAATATACGTACGACAGTGATCTCGTTGGTAGCCTTGCCGTTATCTTTACTGGTCTCTATCATCGTATTGCACTACATGGGATTAACGATTAACACGATGAGCTTGGGAGGTATGGCGATCGCTATCGGTTCCTTGGTGGATGACGCTATCGTGGACGTGGAGAACGTGTATAAACGAATCCGGGAAAACCGGCTCTTGCCTCCGGATCAGCAACGCTCTACCTTGGAGGTGGTTTACGACGCTTCCCGTGAGGTACGTATGCCGATCTTGAACTCTACCTTGATTATCGTGGTGAGCTTCGTACCCTTGTTCTTCTTGAGTGGTATGGAAGGCCGTATGTTGGTTCCGCTGGGTATCGCTTTTATCGTGGCGTTGTTTGCTTCTACGGTGGTGGCGCTTACCTTGACCCCGGTGCTTTGTAGCTATTTGCTGAACCGTAAAGCGACGGGAATGAAGGAACTGCGTGAGGCTTGGATAGCCCGGAAGTTGAAGGTGGTGTATAAACGGGCTTTGGAGTTAGCGTTGGCTTACCAGAAATGGGTGCTAGGTACCACGATCGCTTTGTTTGTGGTCGCCTTGGTGATCTTCTTTCATTTGGGACGTAGTTTCTTGCCCCCGTTCAATGAGGGTTCTTTTACGATCAACGTAAGCTCGCTTCCGGGAATTTCCTTGGACGAGTCGGATCAGATCGGACGCCGTGCGGAAGCGTTGCTGTTGCAAGTGCCCGAGATAAAGACTGTGGCTCGGAAGACCGGTCGTGCGGAATTGGATGAGCATGCCTTGGGCGTGAATGTTTCCGAGATCGAGGCTCCTTTCGAATTGCAAGACCGTAGTCGGGATGAGGTGATGAATGATGTCCGCAAGAAGTTATCTACGATCAGCGGCGCTAATATAGAGATCGGGCAACCTATTTCCCATCGTATCGACGCTATGCTTTCCGGTACGGAGGCGAATATCGCTATCAAATTGTTTGGTACGGACTTGAACCTGATGTTTACGGTCGGTAACCAGATCAAGGCCGCTATCCAAACGATCCCGGGTCTGGTGGACTTGAAGGTAGAGCAGCAGATCGAGCGTCCGCAGTTGACAATCACCCCGAAACGTGAGTTGCTGGCTAAATATGGTATTCCCCTGCCAGAGTTCGAGGAATATATCAATGTGATGTTGGGTGGAGAGGCCGTAAGTCAGGTGTACGACGATGGCAAGAGCTTCGACCTGACCGTGAAGACCTCCGACGCCAGCCGTGCCACGATGGATGATATTAGCAATCTGATGATCGATGCCGCCGGGCAGAAAGTGCCGCTAAGCTACGTGGCCGATATCCGTTCCGTGACCGGTCCGAATACGATCAACCGTGAGAATGTGCAACGTAAGATCGTGATTAGTGCCAATGTGTCGGAACGTGACTTGCGAGGTGTGGTGAATGAGATACAGGATCGGGTAGAGGCTAATATCCGTTTGCCGGAGGGATACCATATCGAATATGGCGGCCAGTTCGAGAGCGAGGCGGCGGCCAGCCGTACCTTATTGCTGACGTCGTTGATGTCGTTATTGGTGATCTTCATGTTACTGTACAATGAGTTCAAGGACGTGAAGGAGAGCGGCGTGATCTTGTTGAACCTACCGTTGGCGTTGATCGGTGGCGTGATTATCCTATGGCTTACTTCCGGCGAGATCAGTATCCCGGCGATTATCGGTTTCATTTCCTTGTTCGGTATCGCTACCCGGAACGGTATGCTACTGATCAGCACTATACGCATTTGCGTGGAGAGGGAATGGGATTGCGAGAGTCCGTGATACAAGGTTCCCTAGACCGTTTGAACCCGATCTTGATGACGGCGTTGAGTTCCGCCTTGGCGTTGATTCCATTGGCGTTGAATGGCGATCTTCCCGGAAATGAGATCCAAAGCCCGATGGCGACGGTGATCTTGGGTGGTTTATTAACCTCTACGTTCTTAAACGGATTCATCATCCCGATTGTTTATCTGATAATGAACAAGAATAAAGAATAAGTTTTATGAAATCATATATTATAGTCGCCGCCTTGTCTGTATTGACAGGCGGCCTTTCCGCCCAGACTTCTATAGAGGACGTGCTCCGGAGCGTGGAGGCGAACAATAAGGATTTACAGGCGAACAGCCAGTTGGTCCAGTCGCAGAAGCTGGAGGCGAAGTTGGATAATAATTTGCCAGACCCTTCGGTCTCTTATTCGCATTTCTGGGGGAATAAAGAAGGGATGGGATTCACGGGCGAGTTCGTGGCTTCCCAAAGCTTTGATTTCCCGTCCGTATATGTCCGGAAGCATAAGCTGACGAAGGCGAAATCCGCGGGTTTGGATCGTCAAGGGATGGCTTTTCGTCAGCAAATCTTGTTGCAGGTGAAAGAGGTTTGCCTAGATTTGGTGCTGTTGAACCAGCAGAAGAACCTATTGGATACCCGTCTTAGGAACGCCGAGCAACTTTCTGCTTTTTATGCGACTCGTTTGGAGAAAGGAAACGCGAATATCCTTGAGACAAACAAGATCGATCTGGAATTATTGAACGCCCGGACAGAGGCCCGGATGAACGAGACTTCCCGTATTGCCAAGTTACAGGAACTAGCTACCCTGAACGGCGGTATCGCTATCGAGTTTACGGATACGGTTTACGCCTTGCCGGATAGGGAGGTGCTTTCCTTTGATGAGCTGCGGACGGAGGCGATGCAATCCGATCCGCAATTACAGACCTTGCGTAGCGACCAGACGACAGCCCTTCGGCAGGTGAGCGTGAATAAGGCGAAAGGTCTGCCCGGCTTTGAGTTAGGGTATCGTATGAATCCCGCCTCGGGTGGAGAGCGTTTCAATGGTTTCTTGGTAGGAATCACCATCCCGTTGTTCTCGAACCGTAATAACGTGAAACAGGCGAAGGCTCAGGCCCGCTATACGGAGATGCAGTTGGAGAGCGCTTCTTTCACGGTAGAGAATGGGTTGAGGCAGCTATATGACCAGTCTGTCTCCTTAAAGAAATCTATCGATGAATATAAGGATGTGCTGAAAAGGCAGAATAGCTTGGTCTTGTTGAACAAGGCTATACAGGCCGGGCAAATCTCTATGATCGAGTATTTCGTGGATGTGACGACCTATTACCAAAGCGTGCAAAACTACCTGCAATTGCAAAACCAATACCAAAAGGTCATGGCGCAATTGTATAAGTATCGATTATGATAAGGGAACACAACTGTGTTTTCTCTTGAACACAGTTGTGTTTATCCACAGATACAGTTGTATTTTCTCACGAACACAACTGTGTTTTTACGTTCTCTAAGGATAGCTTAAAGTCACGGATCAATTCTTTCATCACCTCTTCCACGGATAATTCCTCCCAGAATAAAGACGCTACCTGTCCGATCTCTAACTCGCCTTCCTTTAGGTCGCCCTCAAAGATTCCTTTCTTGGCACGTCCTTTGCCTAACAACTCACGTAATTCTTCCACGGACGCTCCCCGGGCTTCCGCTTCTTCCACTGCCGTAGCGAAATCTCCTTTTACCAGACGGGTAGGAGACAGTTTCTTTAATAATAACTTCGTATCGCCTTCCTTAAGATTCAAGCATAGTTTCTTGAAATTCTCGTGTGCCGAGCTTTCTTTGGTTAGGGCGAAACGAGTGCCTATCTGTACGCCGTCGGCCCCTAGTGCGAGTGCCGCTAGCATCGCTTGACCGTTTCCGATACCTCCTGCCGCCAAAAGGGGGAGAGAGGTCGCTTTCCGGACAGCGGGGATCAGGCACATCGTAGTTGTTTCCTCCCGTCCGTTGTGCCCGCCGGCCTCGAAGCCTTCGGCAACGATGGCATCCACTCCGGCCTCCTCGCATTTCGTGGCGAATTTAGAGCTGCTTACCACGTGAACGACCGTCATGTCATGATCCTTCAAATACTTTGTCCATGTTTTCGGGTTACCGGCGGAGGTAAATACGATCTTCACTTTTTCCTCCACCAATATCCGCATCAAGGTATCGATTTCCGGGTACATCAGCGGGACATTCACGCCAAAAGGCTTGTCGGTCGCCGCCTCGCATTTACGGATATGTTCCCGGAGCACTTCCGGGTGCATGGAGCCTGCCCCGATCAATCCTAATCCACCGGCGTTACTAACCGCTGAAGCTAGCCGCCAACCACTACACCAAACCATTCCCGCCTGTATGATGGGATACTGAATACCAAAAAGACTACAAATTCGATTCATATTATTTCTTGCGTTAATCTCGCTAAAATTAGTGAACTATTTTTATTGGAACAACAATTTCTTTGTCGAGGTTGTTGAATAGGCATATAACTTTAAAATATAAGAGATATGCCAGAGAATATAATGAAAACGTTATGGGATGAGAGCGATGATCTTCACGATGAGACCATGTCTACCAATTCGGTATTGTCGGATGATTACACGTCTAATGACATTCAAGATTTACAAGAAACGATCGAAAATGAAAATATCGAGGACGGTATAGAGAGCGATTCGATTGAACATTGAATGAATGCATATTGGGTCCCCGAAGGGAAGATCTCCCTTTGGGGATCTTTTTTGTGTGAATTGTGAAAATCTTTTTCCGGATTCTAAATAATAACAATTTGAAATAGAATTGTAACGCAAAACTTCGTTATCTTTGTCCATTGTAATTCTAATATAACAATGGCATGAATAAAACGCTTATGGCCGCAGGTTTAGCGGTTATTTTGGGAGCTTGTTCCTCCTCAAAGAAAAGCGATGTAGCGGAAGGCGCTACACCCAATCCGTTTTTTGCGGAGTATACGACACCGTTCGGGGTGCCTCCGTTTGACCAAATAGAGGTGGCTCATTACAAGCCGGCTCTTTTGAAAGGCATGGAAGAGCAGTCGAAGGAGATCGAGGCGATCGTGGCAAATCCGGATGCGCCGACATTCGAGAATACGATCGTGGCCTTAGACCAAAGTGGCGAGTTGCTTACTAAAGTAATGTATGCTTTCGGTGGCCAATCCAGTGTGAATACCACGGACGAGATCCAAGAGCTCGAACGTGAGCTTTATCCCCTTTTATCCAAACATTCGGATGATATCAGCTTAAATCCCAAGCTTTTCGCTCGGGTGAAATCCGTATATGAGAATCAGGCGAGCTTCCATCTGGATAAGGAACAGAAGAAGCTGTTGGAGGAAACCTATAAAAGTTTTGTCCGGGGAGGAGCCAATCTGCCGGAGGATAAGCAGGCGAAGTTGCGTGAGCTGAACGAGAAGATATCCATGCTCCAACTTACTTTCGGACAGAATACCCTGAAAGAGACCAACGATTTCCAATTAGTGATCGATAATAAAGAGGACTTATCCGGTCTGCCGGAAGACGTGATCGTCAAGGCGGCGCAAACGGCCCAAGAGAATGGTCTGGATGGTAAGTGGGTGTTTACCCTCCATAATCCGAGCGTGATGCCTTTCCTTCAATACGCCGATAAGCGTGATTTGCGTGAGAAGATCTTCAAGGCGTATACGAATCGTGGCAACAATAATAATGAGAATGATAATAAGGAGGTCGTTAAGCAGCTGGTTGCCGCTCGTCTGGAGAAAGCCCGATTGATGGGATATGAGGATTATGCCGCTTTCGTATTGGAAGAGAATATGGCGAAGAACGAGAAGAACGTGTACGACTTGCTTGATAAAATCTGGCCATCTGCTTGGCGAAAGCGAAAGAGGAATTGGCCGATATCAACGCCGAGATCAAGAAGGAAGGCGGTAATTACGAGGCCGAGGCTGGGACTGGCGTTATTATTTCGAGAAAGCCAAGAAAGCGAAATATAACTTGGACGAGAACGAGATGCGTCCTTATTTTGAGTTGGGACATGTACGTGAGGGCATCTTCTATGTAGCCAATAAATTATACGGTATCACGTTTACCGAGATCAAGGACATCCCGAAACCGGACCCCGACGCTCTCGCTTTCGAGTGCAAGGATAAAGATGGTACGCATCTGGGCGTATTGTATATGGATTTCTTTACCCGCCCGGGCAAAGGAGGTGGCGCATGGTGTGGCGGTTACCGTTCACAAACGTATAAGGATGGGAAACGGGTAGCCCCGGTGGTTACTACCGTATTTAATTTCAGTAAACCGGCGGAGGGACAACCGGCGCTTTTGACGGCCGACGAGACCGAGACCGTATTCCATGAGTTCGGTCATGCCTTGCACGGTTTATTCTGCGATGTTCATTATTATGGCGTGTCCGACGTGCCTCGTGACTTTGTGGAGCTACCTTCGCAAGTCGATGAGCATTGGGCCGTTGAGCCGGAGGTATTGAAAGTGTACGCTAAACATTACCAGACCGGCGAGGTAATACCGCAAGCCCTTGTAGACAAGATGATCAAGAGTGGCAAGTATGGACAAGGATTCGCTACGACGGAGTATCTGGCCGCCTCTTATCTGGATATGGATTATCATGTATTGAAAGAGATCCCTGCCGATTTGGATATTGAGAAATTTGAGGCGAAGGTCTTGGGCGATCGTGGTCTGATCCGTCAGATTCCGTCTCGCTACCGCTCTACTTATTTCGGACATACGATGGAAGGTGGATATACCGCCGGTTATTATAGCTATATCTGGGCGGAAGTGTTGGATTGCGACGCTTTCCAAGCTTATAAGGAGACGGGTAATATCTTCAACCCAGAGGTTGCCTCTAAATTCCGTAAATACGTGCTGACCCCGGGCGGCATCGACGACGCTATGGACATGTACGTGAATTTCCGTGGCAAACAACCTAGCATCGATCCGCTGTTGGAGAACAGAGGGCTAAAATGAGCAGAACAATTCATAACTCATAAATCAAAAATCAGTAAAGATGAAACAATTAATTATGGCAGCAGGATTAGCCGTTATGCTTACTGCCTGCGGTACTTCCGAAAAGAAGACCGTGGAGGGGGAGAACCCGTTCTTTGCGGAATATACCACCCCGTTTGGAGTTCCACCTTTTGATCAAATCAAGTTCGAGCACTACAAACCGGCCCTATTGCAAGGTATGGAAGAGGGACGCAAGGAGATCGAGGCGATCGTGAATAACCCGGAGGAGCCGACGTTCGAGAATACGATTGTCGCCTTGGATGAGCAGGGTGCGTTGCTTCGGAAGGTCCAGATCGTTTTCGGTGGACAGAATAGCGTGAATACGAATGATGAGATGCAGCGTTAAGCCGTGAGATGTCGCCGCTATTGTCAAAATATAGTGATGATATCAACTTGAATCCGAAATTATTCGCTCGTGTGAAGGCGGTATACGATAAGAAGGATGAGTTGGGTCTCGATAAGGAGCAAATGAAGTTATTGGAGGAGACTTATAAGGACTTCGTCCGGGGTGGCGCTAATCTTTCCGCTGAGGATCAGGCTAAATTGCGTGAGTTGAATAGCAAGATCTCCATGCTACAGCTTACTTTCGGACAGAATATGCTGAAAGAGACGAACGCTTTTAAATTGGTGATCGACAAGCAGGAGGATCTTTCCGGTCTGCCCGAGACCTTGATCGCTAACGCCGCTCAAGCGGCCAAGGATGCCGGGATGGAAGGCAAATGGGTATTTACCTTGCAGAACCCGAGCGTGATGCCGTTCTTGCAATATTCCGATAAACGTGAGTTGCGTGAGAAGATGTTCAACGCTTATATCAACCGTGGTAATAATAATAATGAGAACGATAACAAGGAAGTGGTTCGTGATTTGGTTGCCGCTCGTTTGGCGAAAGCGAAGTTGATGGGCTATGATGATTACGCTTCTTTCGTGTTGGAGGATCGTATGGCGAAAAGCTCGGATAAGGTTTATCAATTGTTAGATGAGGTTTGGAAGCCTGCTTTGGCGAAAGCGAAAGAGGAATTGGCCGATATAAACGCCGAGATCAAGAAAGAAGGCGGCAATTTCGAGGCCGAGGGCTGGGATTGGCGTTATTATTTCGAGAAGGCCAAGAAGGCTAAATTCAATTTGGATGAGAATGAGGTTCGTCCTTACTTGAAGTTGGATAATGTTCGTGAGGGTGCTTTCTATGTAGCTAATAAGTTATATGGTATCACGTTCACCCCGATCCGTAATATCCCGTTGCCTTATCCGGAAGCGCAGGCTTTTGAGTGCAAAGATAAGGATGGCTCTCATTTGGGCGTTATTTATTTCGATTTCTTCCCTCGTGCCAGCAAGCGTGGTGGCGCATGGTGTGGTTCTTATCGTCCGCAGGCTTATAAGGATGGTAAGCGTGTGGCTCCGGTCGTAACGATCGTTTGTAACTTTAGCCAGCCCGCTCCGGGACAACCTGCGTTGTTGAGCGCTGATGAGGCGAATACATTGTTCCATGAGTTCGGTCATGGTTTGCACGGCTTGTTCCGTGACGTGCATTACTCCGGTGTTTCCGGTGTTCCTCGTGATTTCGTGGAGTTGCCTTCACAGGTTATGGAGCATTGGGTATTCGAGCCGGAAGTATTGAAGGTGTACGCTAAGCATTATCAGACCGGCGAGGTGATCCCGGCCGAGTTGATCGAGAAGTTGGATAAGAGCGGTAAGTACGGACAAGGTTTCGCTACGACGGAGTATCTGGCGGCTTCTTATCTGGATATGGATTTCCATGCGATCAGTGGTGACGCTGCGGATAAGAAGGTGATCAAGTTCGTTGACCAGACGAATAATGTTCCGGCCAACTTGAATGTGATGGATTTCGAGCAACAGACGTTAGGCCGTCGTGGTTTGCTGAAACAAATCCCTTCCCGTTACCGTACGACTTACTTCAACCATACGATGGGTGGCGGCTACACCGCCGGCTATTATAGCTACATCTGGGCTGAGGTATTGGATTGCGACGCTTTCGAGGCATTCAAGGAAACCGGCGACATCTTTAATCAAGAATGTGCCGATAAATTCCGTAAATATGTCTTGACCCCGGGCGGTATCGACGACGCTATGGATATGTACAAGAACTTCCGTGGCAAGGAACCGGGTACGGATCCGTTGCTGAAGAATAGAGGACTGAAATAATCTAGAAATGGAGATTTTATAAAGGCGGACCGGTTGGTTCGCCTTTTTTTTGTATATGCTCAACCTCCCGGATCTGTATTACATTTGCTAAGTTTTATCACGAAAAAATAGCGATAGTATGGAGAAAAAGGATTTAGTAGAAGGGATGAGGTTGTATATCTATAAATTGCGTGTGGATGGGCGTTATTCCACGGCGAAGAGCTATCAGGATGCATTGAACTCATTCATGCGGTTTTGTGGGTTGGAGGTAATTCCCTATATTTATGTCAATAAGGAGAACCTTCGGCGTTATCAGGCCTTTTTGTTGAACAAAGGATGTACATGGAACACGGTGTCGACCTATATGCGTCGGATCCGTTGTGTGTACAACATGGCGGTGGAGGAAGGGTTGGCCCCCTATATCCCTTATTTATTTAAGGGAGTTTTCACGGGTATAGAGAGCAAACGCAAAAAGGCGTTATCACAGGATTTATTACGTTCTCTGATGACGGCCTCATTAGATGATCCGGAACTGAGAAAAACACGGCAGGCATTGTGCCTGATGTTCCAGTTTTGCGGTATGGCATTCGTGGATTTCGCTCATCTGAAAAAGGAGAATGTCCGGGGTGGGGTTTTGGAATATAAACGCCAGAAAACGGGTACTCCGATGCTTATAGAGGTACAATCTACCGCATGGGAGTCGCTGAGGGAACTGTCAAGTGATGTAGGTAAGGACTCACCCTATTTGTTTCCTTTCTTGAAAGGGATAAAAGTGGGAAAAGAAGCCTACAAGGAGTACACTTCCGCTTTGGCCCATTTTAACCGGAATTTGAAGAGGTTGGCGAGAGCCTGCGGTGTGTCTATCCCGATCACCTCATATTCGATCCGTCATTCTTTTGCGATGATTTTGAAGGAACAGGATGTCCCGATTGAGATGATCAGCGAACTATTGGGCCATAAATCGATCAAGACTACGCAAATCTATTTGACCTTAAATCCGCAACTCCATTCCCGAAGTGCTACCTACATAAAGAGAAATGGACTTTTGATTCGTAAGATAACCATTAAGTCCTCGCGTCCGTTTCAATGCGCATACCATCCCCTTACCCCATAAAGCGACTTGAGGCAATACGCAATCAGTGGCCATCAAGTGATGTAAATCATCCGGAAGAAGTTTTGAAGGCTTCTGCATATGCATGGTTGTCGGTGTAGATATTCAGCACACAT
>ENA-OQCK01000064-OQCK01000064.1-human-gut-metagenome-genome-assembly--contig:-NODE-64-length-56805-cov-3.011204_pt1 | contig 56805 bp, 69 predicted proteins | sample MGYA00242498_ERZ504578 | MGnify/ENA primary metagenome ERZ504578 (study PRJEB26092, sample SAMD00036229) | human gut metagenome | host: Homo sapiens | study: EMG produced TPA metagenomics assembly of...
GACTGGCGCACGGAAACCAAGTAGGAAGTCTTCTTGCCTATATGTCCGTTGGAAGCCAAAGAAACTTCGGAAGCTCCCAGTGTAGCCTTCAATGAATTGCGTTCATATCTCCGTCGCGCAACTTGAAGTCGAGTACGGAACTAAGTGCATTTCCCTTATCCGCAGGGAAAGCGCCGGTATAGAAATTTACTTCCCGTATCAGGTCGGCGTTGAGGATTCCTACCGGACCGCCGGATGCGCCTTGCGTACTGAAGTGGTTGATGTTGGGGATTTCCACTCCGTCAAGATAGAAGCGGTTTTCGGAAGGCGCCCCGCCTCGCACAATCAGGTCGTTGCGGTATCCTATCGGTGAAAAGGCGACTCCGGGGTAAGATTGCACGATGCGTGAAATATCCCGGTTGGCTCCCGGACTCTTTTCTATTTCCTGTATTCCGATAATGCGCAGGCTGACGGGACTTTCCACATCGCGCCGGAAAGGGGAGGCGGTGATTGTCACTCCTTCGAGTTCGGTCAGGTTCTCCTCCATTTCTATCGGGATGTTCAGGTTTTTGGTAGATAAGATGTATTCGGAGGTCGTAACGCTCTTGTATCCGATTGCCGATGCTTGCAGGCGGTAAATGCCCGGCGGCACTTGTTCAATGGTGAAACGCCCTTCAACATTGGTGACACTGCCCTTATTCAGCCCGATAATCATCACATTGATAAATTCCAATGGCTGACGACTATTCTTGTCAATCACCGTTCCCTTTATCTGATGCATAGGTTGTGCTTGCAACAGAAGGAGCATAGTATTGAAAAACAGTAGAAGTGTCAACAATCTTTTCATGCGGTTGCAGTTTAGTGCTGCGAAAAGTACGAAAAAAGTATTAAAGAATGATATATTCAGTGAATAAAAAAGAATATGTTCTATATTTGTGGGAAATATAAAAACAGATTCCTTATGAAGACTGTAAAACTGATTACTTGCAATGACGCGATGAAGGCACATATCCTTCAGGGAGCGTTGGAGAACGAAGGGATTGAATCTATTCTGCACAATGAAAACTTCTCTACCTTATATAAGAGTTGTGTGAGCAGCATAGCGGGAGTGGACATTCTGGTGGCGGATGATGATTATGAGAAAGCCGTTCAGGTGTTGAGAGATAACCAGAGTTGGCCGGAAGAATTGACGCTTTGCCCTTATTGCGGGTCGTCGGATATTAAGTTCAGGTTAAAAAAAGGACAGAGGCTGCGTGCTGTCGGTGCGGCAATACTTTCCATGTTGGCGGCAGCCCTCCGGGAGATAATCATTGGGAATATACCTGCGGACAGTGCCAACGGACTTTTGAGGTGCCTGTTGCCAAGTTCCCTTCTTCAGAGGAAAAGGAGGAAGAATAATTTAATCTAACTATATACGTATAATGAAAAAGAGAAATCTTCTGTTAGCTGCTTTATTATTGATATTGGTGGCCCCCTCTTTTGCTGCCAAAGTAGATACTTTATTAGTTAATAGCCCTTCCATGAATAAGGATGTACAGGTGGTGGTCGTTACGCCGGACGCTGCGTTGGGCAAGAAAGCGGTGGCTTGTCCCGTCATTTATCTGTTGCACGGTTATGGTGGAAATGCTAAAACATGGATCGGGGTGAAACCGGATCTTCCGCAGATTGCGGATGAAAAAGGAATCATCTTTGTTTGTCCGGACGGAAAGAATAGCTGGTACTGGGACAGTCCGAAAGATCCGTCTTACCGTTACGAAACTTTTGTTTCATCGGAACTGGTGAAGTATATTGACGGACATTATAAGACGATTGCTGACAGGAAAGGACGTGCCATAACAGGATTGAGCATGGGAGGACATGGGGCTATGTGGAACGCTATCCGTCATAAAGATACGTTTGGTGCCGGTGGAAGTACCAGTGGCGGGGTAGATATCCGTCCGTTCCCGTTGAACTGGGATATGTCGAAACAGTTGGGCGAATTTGCATACAATAAAAAGGTATGGGATGAACATACGGTTATCAATCAGATTGACAAGATAGAAAACGGGGATTTGGCTATCATTATCGACTGTGGTGAAGCGGATTTCTTTCTGAATGTGAACAAGGATTTGCATAACCGTCTGTTGGCCCGGAAGATTAACCATGACTTTATCACTCGTCCCGGCGGACATAACGGGAAGTATTGGAATAACTCCATTGACTATCAGATTCTGTTCTTTGATAAGTTTTTCAAGAAATAAAAGGGCTAATGCTTGACTTTAGCTTTTGGATGTCGTATCTTTGGATACATAATCATAAAATAGATTGAGGTTAAACTACGATAGAAGGAGAAAGCATTGGCTTTCTCCTTTTTTTATTGTATGCCGGATGTGGGAGAACTTGACCCCGGCTCATAACGGGCGTAAGCTCGGGGATGAAAGCACTTTAGCTGACGGACTACGACAAATTACACGCTCTGTCAGGTCGGAACAGACGCTCTGTTTACCGGAAACAGACGCTCTGTTAAGTAGATTTAGAGCGTGCGTTTTGAAAAAGCGGAGTAATGCCGCTTTTTCTGTTAATGATGCATAAATCTGCTCTTGACAAAAGAATGCCGAAATTGTAGTCTGGCTATTATTTGATTCTTAATCCGCTTCCTCCTATGAACAACCGGCTCGAAGGACTATTCACACTTTTCTCTATCTTGATTCGTGTGCTTGGAGTTTCTTCTTCCTCTTCTTTAGGCGGATAAGTTCCGTTCAATACTCCGAGGGCAACACTCAACAAAGTTTCCTTTTCATCACCGAAAGGCAGGAAAGTTAAGTAATCTGTTGAAGCATTGACTGAGTATGTCGGTTTGAATCCGGGGTAAGTATCATGCTCGGAGTCATAGATAGTAGCTACAACCGGATTGACGGACCATTGGAATTCTTCGTTGATGAATTGTTCCGTGGCTACATTTTGTCCTTTTGTTGAACTGCCGATAGCTATTAATTTTTGAATCTTTCCGTTCAGGCAGTGCATCAGCATTTCCGGTGCTCCTGCTGTTTCTCCGCCAATCAGGACGATAAGGGTTGTTAAGTCCAGGTTCTTGCCGCCGGAGGTATTTAAAAGTTTGGAGTCAAATGTCAGGGTCACATCTTTATCCGTGTTCTTGTCATTATATTCCAGAAATCCCATTGTCTGGTCAAGATAATAAGAAGACACAAGCATCGTACTCAACAACTGTACGCAATCAATGCTTCCTCCTTTGTTGTATCGCAGGTCGAGTATTACCTCGTGAATATTCTTCTGAGCAAGCTCATCCGACCATTCGCGTAATTCGGCGTTGTATTTTTCCGGACTCTCTTTGGTGCCTGCCGTAAAACTGTTGTACATCAGATAGCGACTTCACTTCCATCGGTCAGTGTCAGTGTTTTCTTACAGTGAACCGGATTGTCTACCAATGGTACGGCTGCACCAATCTTTACCGGATCACCTACCGGAACAACCCGGTAAATTTCTTCTTCTTCACCTTCTACCGGTGGCTCTGTGGGCGGAACTAATTGATATTTTCCTAAAGTAACTTCCAGGGGTTCCGTACCTTGCAGTAGTTGGCTTTCATATTTCTTGCTGATATAAGAGGTGTCTACTTTCACAATCCAGTCGCCCCGTTTCAGTACGGCCGCGGCCGGAGAACCGGGAATGACATAAGTAATCAGTGCGTTGTAAGCAGTGTCAATGTCCGGGTTGCGAACCAATGAATAGTCGAATCCATAGCTTGGCAGCGGAGTCTCCATGACAGAATCGACGAACGAATAACTGTCGTTCTTCGACTTTACTTTTGACAAGAACTGGGCAGGTTCCAGAAACAGATTTGCATCATCGTAGGAAGGTAGGTCTTGATACCACAGATAGTTCTGTTGCATGATATCGTACATCCATGTGTCCAATGCAGTCATGTGGGCATACTCCGGCCAGCGGTCGACACCGCAGGAGAAAAAGCCGCTGATAGATACGATAACCAGGGCAGGTATAAGGATTATCTTTCTTAATTTTGTCATTATAAAAAGCTTTTCACTGTGCAAATGTAGGAAATACTTTGCTTATCTACCACATTTATGGTATAAAAATGCCTTCAATGTGTGATTGGTTGTTAGCGGATATGCCTTATCTTTGCCATATCAAAGTTATCAATAGGTATTAATAGGATTTTTGGATGGATATAGCTGCATTATTATCGGGAGGTGTCGACAGTTCGGTGGTCGTACATCTCCTTTGTGAGCAAGGATACAAGCCGACTCTTTTTTATATTAAGATCGGCATGGACGGGACGGAATATATGGATTGTTCGGCAGAGGAAGATATTGAATTGTCTACCGCTACTGCCCGTAAATACGGTCTGTCTTTGGAGGTGGTGGATTTACATCGCGAGTATTGGGACAATGTGGCGGCCTATGCCATTGATAAGATTAAGAAGGGGCTGACACCCAATCCGGATGTGATGTGCAACAAACTTATTAAGTTTGGCTGCTTTGAACAGCGTATCGGAAAAGACTTTGATTATACGGCTACCGGACATTACGCCACTACCTTGCAACGTAACGGTAAGACGTGGCTCGGGACAGCGAAAGATCCTGTAAAGGACCAGACGGACTTCCTTGCACAAATAGATTATCTGCAAGTTTCCAAGCTGATGTTTCCCATTGGCGGACTGATGAAGCATGAAGTGCGTGAGATAGCGTTGAATGCAGGCTTACCGAGTGCCCGGAGAAAAGACAGTCAGGGCATTTGCTTTCTCGGAAAGATAAACTACAATGATTTTGTCCGCCGCTTTTTGGGAGGAAAAGGAGATGATTATCGAACTGGAGACTGGTAAGAAACTGGGTACGCATCGGGGTTATTGGTTTCATACGATCGGTCAGCGCAAGGGGCTCGGATTAAGTGGTGGTCCTTGGTTTGTGATAAAGAAAGATATTCAGGAGAATATTATCTATGTGTCCCGTGGTTACGGTGTGAAAACACAATACGGCAATGAACTTCGCATCAACGATTTCCATTTTATTACGGATAATCCGTGGCAGTCAGCAGGAAAGGAGATAGGCATCACTTTCAAGATTCGCCATACTCCCGAATTTACGAAAGGGAAACTTGTGCAGGAAGGAGAGAGGCAGTTCCGTATCTTGTCTTCTGAAAACTTACAGGGCATTGCCCCCGGACAGTTCGGAGTTGTTTATGATGAGGCTGCGCAGGTTTGCGTGGGGAGTGGGGAAATCGGATGAAGAGCTTCTTGCAGGGATTGACGCCGTGAAGTAGATTGTTTTTAGATATAATATTCCGCCAAATCCACAATCCCTGCCCGCATCGCATATTTAGTCGCTTCGTGCACATTATTCACTCCCAGTTTCCGGAAGATATTTTTGCGGTGGCTGTTAATTGTATGGAAGCTTAGATTTTTTTCCGCTGCAATCTCTTTCGTTGTTTTCCCCAGTGCAATTTCTTTCAGGATATTCTTTTCCGTTTGCGTCAGCAATGGTCTTCTGTTATTGTGCCGGCCACAGGAGAAGCAGCGCCTGAAAGCAGCAGGTTGCTGACATGATTGCAGATATACCGTTGTTTACGGCCGGCACATTGGATAGCAGTCATGATTTCCTCTTTTGAATTATCTTTCATCACTACCCCGAAAGCCATACTGCTGAACAATACCTGGCGGAGAAAATTAATACTTAACTCATCCGAGAACAGAATCCAGTCGACCTCTTTGAATCTTTCCTGCAAGACAATCAGCTCATCCGCCCCGGCAAAATCGAATAGCGTATAATCCAGCACTACCACCGCTTGCGGGATACAACCGGAGCTGCTGAATCAGTTCTGCCTTGTTGTCAGCTTCTAAGAGGGTGGCAACATCTTTCTGCTTGCTTAGCAGAAACATCATCCCCGCTTTACTGATGTCCTGATTGTCTGCGATGATATATTCTCTCATAGGAAATTAATGAATTAAAAAAAACTCCGCTACAAATGTACGCATTTTGCGCGATTTGTAGCGGAGTTGTTCCAAGATTCTTGTATCCCGATTACCAGGAACGTCCTTTGAAGATGTTGGACTGGTCGAGCGGAATGATATTTCCGTTCAGTGTCAGGTTATTGTTGCTGAAGTTAGGGCTGATTGTAACTGAAGCGTTGTTGTCTCCGTTGCTCATGGTGATAAATACTTGAGCGGAGATACCGATACCTTGAACGCTGAATGAGCAGTTCACATTACCTTTCTTGTCGACATTCATCTTCATGTCCGAAGAATTACCGTCTACTGTGACACCACCGATTCCGTTAGGGCCGGGATAAGGAGTGTTGAAAGCAGTCTGTACTGTGGCTCTGTTGCCGTTCATCAGAACGAAGTTAGTGTTTGAAGTAACAAAAGCGCTCATGCCATTGCGGAATATTACCTGATTGGCTTCCAGAACGAACTGTTTATTCTTCAAAGCCTGTACGGCTTGTTGATAAGCTGCCATGTCCTGCACCTGTTCTTCGGCACGGAGTTTAGCTCTTTCCGCATCTCTTTGAGCTTTTCTTTCTGCGCGGCGTGCTGCTGCGTTACTTTCCTGTGCATACATCATCGTGCTTGCACTTACTAATACTAATGCTAATAATGCAATAAACTTTTTCATAACTTTTTTTTGTTTAGGTTTAATACGTTGTCCGTTTATTGCAAAAACAAAGTCTGTGCCAGATTGTTCACGAGCGTCGCGCAATTTTATATCCGATCGCTGCGACGGCAATACTCATTAAAGGGCTGATAATGTTGAAAAAACAATAGGGAAGATATACCAATGTGGGGACGCTTAGTATTGTAGCCTGCGTCATCCCGCAGGTATTCCAGGGGATCAGCACGGATGTAACGGTTACTGAATCCTCGGTCGTCCGGCTCAGCAAACAACTTCGTAACCTTTTTTAGCATAAATGTCGCGGAACATATTTCCGGTCAGAATGATACTGATGTATTGGTCGGCAGTTGCCAGATTGAGGAACAACCCGGAACAAACCGTAGCTCCCACCACGCTGACTGTTTTCTTCATAAAACGGACAAAGATAGAAGTGATACTTCCCAACATACCGCTGGCTGTCATCGCCCCGCCAAAGCACATGGCACATAAGATCAGCCAAATCGTATTCATCATGCCGGACATGCCACGTGTAGCGATTAAATCTGTCAAAACGGCATTATCTGTGTGCAGACTTGTACTTCCGTAGAAGGTCATCATCAGTCCTTTGAACAGCGAATCGAAGCCGGAGGCGGCCATTCCCGAAATCTCCTGTAATAAATCCGGTTGAAATATCAGGGCAAAGATGCCTGCCAGCAATGTTGACAGGAACAGCGTAATGATAGAAGGTACCTTACGTGCAATCAATATTCCCGTGGCGACCGGAACAATCAGAAGCCATGGTGTGATATGGAACTTCTCATTCAGTGCGGCGGCCACCTCCGTGATATGTTGCGTATTGTTGGCATCATGTGAGAATCCCGCTACGGTGAAAATAATCAGGGTAATGACAAGAGAAGGAATCGTGGTTATCATCATGTAGCGGATATGGCGGAAGAGGGGAGTGTCTGTGACGGAGGCTGCCAATATGGTAGTTTCCGACAATGGAGATACCTTGTCGCCAAAATAGGCACCGGAGATGATCGCTCCAGCAATCCAACCTTCTTCAAATCCCTGTGCCTTACCGATCCCCATTAATGCGATACCGATAGTGGCAATTGTAGTCCACGAACTTCCGGTCATGACTGAAATCAGTACGCAGATAATGCAGGTGGATGAAAGGAAGAAACTTGGGTGGATAATCTGCATTCCATAATAAATCAGCGTAGGCACTACACCGCTAATCATCCAGATACCGCTGAGCGCACCAATAATCAGCAGGATAAGGATAGCAGTTGTCACTCCGGCTACGTTGTTTGTAATAGCCAGCTCGTAGTCTTTCCATGGAATTTTGTAGAATGCCATGCCGATAAGGATACAGACTGCGGTGGTAGTAAGCAGTGACACTTGGCTGCCGCCACTCAGTGCGTCGCTGCCGAAAGTATGGATAGTAGCGAATAATAATAGAACAAGTACAATAATCGGTATCAGTGATACGAGTGGGGAAGGAGCTTTTTTCATGCTAAATTCTCTAATCCTTTTTGTTGTTTAGCTGATATTTATTTTTGGCTGCAAAGATACAACAAAAAGGTAGAAATCTTTTGCATTATGGGAGCGGGCAATAAAAATTATTATAAGTTTATATTTTCTTGGAACATAGAAAGAGCTAACCTTTAGTTGAGCATGGTTTTACGTTTCAGCCACCAATAGCGGATGAAAAGTATTCCTGTCAGAATCAGCGCAATGGATAATCCGGTGTAGAAGACAGAGATAAAACTTTCGGGTAGCAAATGGAAGCTTCGGATCGTAATTCCGAGAGAAATCATGAATATCATGATTATCCAGCTTTTACATCGAAGAAAGAGAAAGGACAGTTGCGGGTTTCTTTCTTCTGTTCAATCCGGCGGGTATGCTTGTAGTAGAGTCTTTTAAAAATCAGTACGAAGAATAACAGGAAAACGATAGTGGCTTCCCCTATCTTAAACATCCAGTCGTGTGAGTTGTTCATCCAGGTGACGATTCCTATCCGCAGGATGTTTCCGCCCGCAATAATCCAGACGGTGCCGGCTATGATTAGTAAGATTTGTCTGTTAACTCCGTACTTCATAGTTTACTGATTTTTTGTATTAAACGGTTTTATCATCCATTTTGTTGACTCACTCTTAAAGAAAATCGTAATTAATAGAGAAATACCGGTTAAAAGGACTCCGATACCGATAACGCCGTGCCAGCCATACAGTTGCCAGAAACTTCCGGCAAGGAATGTTCCCATGGAGCCACCGATGAAGTAGGTAGTCATGAAAATTGTATTGATACGGTTCGAAGCGCGGGGATTCAGTTCGAAGATACTCGTCTGGTTACTGAGTTGGATGCATTGCATCCCTATATCAATCATGATAATGCCGGCGATGATTCCGGCGTAAGTGTTTTCTCCGACGAAGAACAATAACCAGGACAAAAGAATCAACCCGCAGCCGATGAAGTTGAAGCGGCGGACGCCTACCCGTTTTACATATCTTCCCACAAAAGAAGCTGTTAATGCTCCGGCTACTCCGCAAAGTCCCAGCATACCAATCACGTCGCTATTGGCGAAGAATGGAGCTTGTCCCATTTTGAAAGCGAGGCAGGACCACATGGCGAGGAGCGAACCGAAGTTCAGGGCAGCCGGATAGAGTAGATGCGTAGTTGCGGAAACTCTTTCACCAAAGCCAGCAGGGATTTCATCAGGTCGCTGTACTTTCCCCGGAAGTTGGTCTGAATGTTGGGAAGAACTTTCAGTACGACAACCGCACAGACAAACATCATACCTGCGGCAATATAATACATCTCCCGCCACCCGAACAGTTCACCGACGAGTCCGCTGACGACGCGTGAAGCCAGGATGCTGGTCAGTAATCCCGATAAGACGATTCCTACATTTCTGCCTTTATGCTCCGGACGTGAAAACTGGGCGGCCATGGGAATGAATATCTGTGGAATCATAGAACAGGCCCCCGTAAGGAATGAGGCAACAAGTATCACATGGATATTATGCGCCAGGGCAATCGTCAATAGTGAGAATATAAGGACGAGGAAGTTGGCAAGGATAATCTTCTTGCGTTGGTATAAATCACCCAAGGGAGTGATAAACAATAGTCCGGCCGCATAACCTATCTGCGTGACCATGCAATCAGGTTAGTTCGGAACTCTGATATGCCAAGTTCATGGCGTATCATATTTAGCAGAGGTTGGACGTAATAGATATTGGCTACCGAAATACCCGCCACAATAGCAAGTGTCCAGAGGATAGACGCCGGTAGTCCTCCGTTTTCTTTTAATGGCTGTTTCATGCCGCAAAGATAATAAATAAGCTGTTTATTCGACGAAGAAAGTAGTAGAAACTGTATTGCCCTCATCGTCTACTGCTGTCAGTGAATGTTTACCGGGAGCAGGTTGCAGGGAAATCTTGTGGAAGTCCTGCGTTTGCGTCTGATAAGTTTCGTCGAGGTGCCAGAAGATCGTTGCGTCAGGATTGCTATGAGCCAGTTCCACCGTTATAAAACCTTTACTGCCATCCATTTGTCGGGGCAGTTTGATACGGGCGTTCATCGGAGGATAAATAAATTGCATTGCTTGGAAGGTGTCTTCCCCACAGCCGGGTTTGAAAGGCGGAAGCGACTTGTATTCCGGGTGATGTTGTTTGTAATACCATTCCCATACGGGTGGCAGGACAAACCAGGATTTCTGAATAGTAGGCTCTGTATTTGCACAGTTTTCATAAATACGCCGGCTTTCATCGGCGGATAGTGTGACAAGGTGATGATAAGGGCAAGCTTCTGTCCGCAGTCCGGCGGGCAGAACTAGCAATGTATCTATATCTTCACAAAATCTTCCTTTCAGGTGCCCGGACTGGTGGCATACTTCTGCATCAATGAAAACTCCTGTCGGGCGTTCGAACCATGACGATGAAGGGAGATAATTGAATATGTCGAATAACACGGGACCTGCTGTTTGTGCGCCGACTAATCCGGGCTTTCCCTCTCCGGTTGCATTTCCTACCCATACGCCGACTGCATAACGTGGAGTTACACCACTGCCCAGGCGTCACGGAAACCATAGCTTGTTCCGGTTTTCCATGCAACCGGCTGCATGGAAGAGATAGCTTTCCAGTCAATTTCTTCGGGGCGGTTGACTTCTTTCAAAGCGTTGAATGTCTGCCACACGGCACCTTTATCCCAGATACTTTTATGCTGTACGGCCCTGTTTTTAGTATCTTCTTCTACTATCATTCTCGCTTCCGCTTCTTTGGAGGAAACGGGAGTTTCTGAATCCGAATGTCCGGTGACAAGCTTCGCCCCATTTGCGCATAGGCGTTCGTCACGTCCCATAACGTAGCTTCCGCTCCTCCTAAAATCAATGATAACCCATAATGGGAGGATGGGCGACTGATCGTTTTGAATCCTATTTGTTGCAGGAAGTTGTGGAACTTGGGTACTCCGTATCTTTGCAGCATGGTCACTGCCGGGATATTCAATGAGCGTGCCAATGCTTCTGAAGCGGGTACGGCTCCTTCATATTGCATACTGAAGTTCTGTGGAGTATACCCGTTGATGTTGACAGGCACATCCGGCAATAGCATATCGGGCAACATACTTCCTTCCTGCAACATGGCATAATATAAGAAAGGTTTCAATATACTGCCAGTGCTTCTGGGAGCCTGGATCACATCTACCTGATTTCCTCCTTGTTTCCGGTCGAAATGTACATTCCCGCAGTAAGCCACTACTTGATTGGAAGGAATGTCAATCACAAGAATAGCCAGGTTACGAATGTCACTCCGATTGAATTCATTGCTCCAGCGTTCGGCCAAATCCTCTATATGAGTCTGCATTCCTTTGTCGATAGTCGTGCGGGAATACCGGCCGTTTCTTTCCTGATAGAATCGGCTGACCAGATGCGGCGCTATTTGAGGTAAGGGATGAGGTTCGTCAGGCAGCGGTTCGCTGACAGCCAGTTCATAGGTCGATGAGTCGATAATCTCTTTATCAAGAAGCTGTTTCAGGAGACGGTTTCGTTTGGCAAGTAGTGTTTTTCGTCCTTTCGACAAATGAATGATGGCGGGGGCATTGGGCAGGACGGCGAGCATGGCGGATTCTGCCCATGATAAATCCTCGGTGGAGTGACCGAAATAACGCCAGGATGCTGCATCCAATCCTACTACATTTCCTCCGAAAGGTGCGTGTGATACATACATCGACAGGATTTCTTCTTTTGAAGCACGAAACTCCAACCGGGTGGCAAGAATCATTTCAATCACTTTCTCTCCGAAAGTTCGTGACTCATTGCGGGCCAGGCGGATCGTCTGCATTGTGAGGGTACTGCCTCCGCTGACGATACGTTTGTTTTTTAGATTCTGATAAGTAGCTCTCCCTATGGATAACGGGTCTACTCCCCAATGATAATAGAAATTCTTGTCTTCGAAAGTAATGAGCATTGCCTGATTTTCTCGGGTGTCGTCTTTCGTGGAGGAAATCTCCATTGACCGTCGGAAGCGATACGTGCTCCTAATAACTCTCCATTTCTGTCTGTCACAACGGTAGAGTAGGGAACATGAAACAGTTGCCGGGGAAGACAAAAGATATATCCTATCACTAAAAGAGTAATAATGCCGAGCAATACTCTTTTAGTGATGGATAAATGTTTGAAGAAATTCAATATCTTGTCTCCCATGAACCGAGTTTGTTCCATGCACAGAATCTACATTAGCGGCTGACTGTGGTTCTTCCCGCTTTGCTTCGTGCCTGTACATTGACGTCATACATCGCTTCACACTGAACAGCCGGAAGGATAAAGTTACCCGCATAGGTAGCTTGCAACCTGATTGTAAATATCTTCGTTTCGCCCCGGCGCAGATTGAAATAAGTCAATACACGATCGTCGCGGATATCCTGATAAGTATATTGGCCGCTCACATTACCGGACGAGTCGGTTGTCTCTTGTGGCTCTGCTTCGGGAACCGTCATTCTCTCGTTATACACTTCCCAGCCGGACGATGATGTGAGTCAATGCCAAGTTGGTGTAATCGGTGGTCCCGCTTGTGTTGGATATCGAAGCAATAGCCGTGAAGTCCGTTCCCTGCCGGATATCGTTGACAGACATCGGTTTACCATCCATACTTGCATACCTGATATCCATACGAAGATTGTCGGAAATAGCCGGCAACGTATCATTCAACAACTGTGTACGTGTAATAAGGTCTACGCTTAGTGCTCCCTTGCCTTGATTCTTTACGGCAACCGTTCCTGATTTGGGAGAAGTGGAAATCTCTTTCTCGAAGACGGCTTTAGCCGATTTTACGGCAGGCTGTTGTTTGCCGTTCCATGTCCAGGTGAAGTCTAACGAGCCGGACAACTTCTCCGCCAGACGTCCCATTGCCATAAGGGCGAAAGCGGTGGACTGTGTGCTGAACCAGTTCTCTTGTGACAGATTCTTTGAAACGACTTTCGCTTGCTGTAAAGCATCCCGTTCCCGGTTCATCAGAAGTAATGTTTCCAAGATCATCGCTTCATCCCGGTCGGACGAACCGTAAATCTGATTCATGGAAGAGTAGGGGATGACTGTTGTCTCTGCATTGTACACTAGTTCTTCGGCAGGCTTCATCTTACCCGTCAGTGCGTAGGCAGCTGCCAGTCTCCATTTAGCTTGGATAGATAATCCCGGTTGTTCTTTCATCCGGTTCATGCGCCATATTCCGGTGCACCGGCCAGAGCCAGGGTATAGAGGCGGAAAGCCTGTTGCAGTTCTGACTGCCATTGTTGCCAGTTGTTTGCCTCTTGAGCATACGCCAATTTTGTGCGGCAGCACGTTGAAACGTTTCCACTTGTTCAATACATTTGCATGGACGGCATAGCCTTTCTCCTGCGCCAGTGTTAAGAACATTCCTGTGTAAGAACTGATCCATTCGTCAGCAACGGCATTTCCCGGCCAGTAGACAAATCCTCCGTTGGGGAGTTGGCGGGCGTAAATCTGACGGATCGCTTCTTGTACATTTGCTTTTATCTTCTCTGCCTCCCGGGTATCTATTGTTTTGAACTGAGCGATAAACAGGAGTGGCAGTGCTTTTGAAGTCAACTGTTCCGTGCAGTGGTGTTGATAGTTATATAAGAAGTCGAACCGACGGCTGATGTCTACTGATGGAATGCGCGATACTTCCAGTTTTATCTGGTTGTTTACAGACAAACTTCCTAACTGATAGGATAATTCTTTGTTCTGTCCCGTTTCTATCCATTCGCTGCTGCGTAATGTAACTATCGGATTCGGATTCCGTACTTCTATTTCAATGGTTTCTTTGGTTTGTTGTCCGCCACCGCTTGCCGTCAGTTTGATGGTTGCCTTTCCGGTTTTGTTGCCGGTCTTTAAAGTAAAGAACACAAGTTGGTCGCCGGGCCGGTTGAAGGTGAGCGACTGTTGATGGGAACCTTCTATCTGAACTCCACCACCGGATGCCTGAAGCGATACGGTCACATTCTTCACTTGTTTTTCCATAGCGAAGACATTGACCGGAACAGTGATTTCTTCCTGAATACTAAGTACGCGCGGCAAAGTGGAGAGTAACATTAATGGTGTCCGTACAAATGCAGTCTTTTCTGCATTCCCGTAAGCTCCGTCCTGTCCTGCCACTACCATGGCACGTACCGAACCCACATACATCGGAAGTTTCAATGTATGCGTCTGCTGCCTGCCCTTTTCCAAATAGAATGGCCCTATAAACTTCACTACGGGTTTGAACCGGTTCGCTTTTGCGTCGGCCGGTTTGAGCGTTGCATCTCCACCAACGCTGAAAAGTGAACTGTAAGCTCCGGCAGAAGCTCCCAATACATTGTCGTACATATCCCAAGTGCGGATACCGAGTGCCTCGCGTGAATAGAATTCATTCCAGGGATCAGGTGTCTTGAAATTGGTTAGATCCAATAATCCGTCATCAACAATAGCTAATGTGTAAGTCATCGGCTTCCCACTTTTTTCGCTGACTGTGACGTTGAAGTCTGTCTCCGGTCGCAATACTTCCGGCATCTGTATCTGAGGTTGCAGAACAGTCTGGCGGTTGGTGACAAATACCGGAGCAATGCCATACATACGGATCGGTAAATCATTTATTGTCTGTGCATGAGGTTGTAGCAGACTGATGTGCAGATATACGTTCGGAGCCATTTCTGGAGTAATCTCAAATGTATATTTCGTGTCTCCCTCGTTGGTTACCTCTATCCATTCCCGGTGCAATACGGACGAACCGTTTTCTATGGATACCAACGCACGCCCTCCGGCAGCCGCAGGAATAATTGCCGTAGCTGTTTCTCCTATCTCGTAAGAGTCTTTATCCAGCGAGAAAGTAAGCATCTTGATACCGCTGGGATCGGTCTTGTTCGAACGTCCCCGTGATTCCGGCCAGTCTACATAGATGGTTCCTCCGGTGGCGTGGCCACTATCTTTGTCTTTTACATATACGAGATAGCGTCCCCAAGACGGATAATCGACACGGAATTTAAATGTTGTTTTTCCTCCGCTGGTCTGCAATTTACCACTGGCTACGGGGGTAATGGAACTATTGTTGATGTAAGTGCCGAAAGACTCGTCGCTGTTTTCCCACCACCAGCTCCAACTGATGCGGTATATCTTATATTCCAGGTTGGAACGGTTCACCGGCTGTCCTTGCGAATTAACGGTCACGACATCAAAGACGTGGTCTTTATCCGTTTCGATATATTTTCCTTTCGGTTGATTCAGATTGATTCCTACGTAAGATACAAATGGGGAGAACGGAATGCTTTGTGTATAGATGCTGGCGTCTCCTCCCGGTTCGAATACCCGGGTGGTGAAGGTAGCATTCAGCATACCCGGTGCATTTGTTGCTGCCGGAACTTTCAACGTGACTCCTGCTTTTCCTTCCGCATTAAGTATGCCATCGAACACATCCGTTTTAATGGTTGTGAAATCCGTAGCAGGGTCGTTGAATATATATTGTCCGTAGTTCTTGAATTGCGTGTTTACTTTGGACAAAGACATTTCCACTTTAGCTTTCAATTTGGAGGCAGTGGCTCCCGTCAGCCACGCAGAAGTGAGCGGAACAGTGACATTTTTGTCTGTTGATTGAAGAATCTTCGGTAGCGTCAGATTGATTTTCAGTCGGTTGGGCTTTATCGTTTCAATACGCAGGCCTTTGTGGAAAGTAGTTCCTCCTACCTTTATATATGCATTCCAAAGACCGGTCGGGTCACCGGCTTGCGTAGGAACATCAAACGTGTAGAATCCGTTCATACCTTGTGTGGAAATCATTTTGGTATAGAACTGCCCTTTCGGATTATAGATTTCGAGTGCTACGGGATGTTTGTCCGGTATCCTCTTTTCCCGGTCTTCCAATATGAAGGAGATGTGTAGTGTATCTCCCGGTCGCCATACGCCTCTTTCACCATAGATGAATCCTTTCAGTCCTTTCTGAATCTCTTTTCCTCCTACATCGAACCGGCTGACAGACTGTTCTTCACCGTCTACCACGCGAACATAAGCCTTTTGTTTCTCCGCTTCTGCCACAACGATGAAGGGTGTTCCTTTTGAACTGATTTCAACAAAACCCTCTCCATTCGTTTCCCCTTTTCCTATGGGTTGCAATTGGAAGTTGTAAACCGTTACCTGTGCTTTTCCTACCGGATTTGTATCCAATATGTTACTTACGGCAATCCATAGTTTATTCAGAGAATTACGTTTCACGATCATTCCCAGGTTAGAGGCAAAAAACGTTGCAGGCGGCAGCCCGATCCGAATTCATATAATAGGAAGGGTGACAGGGATTATCCCGTTCTTTCCATCGGTATACACTCCAGTCCATTGTTCCGCCGTTATAGTAATAATAGGCTTCGGGCGTATCCCAAACCGCTTCATCCGCTTCGGATAAGGCGCTTCCACTTACTTTCATCAAACCGTCCGGCGTATTATTGTCAGCGAACTTAATATCCTGATTGTCGACTCCGCCGCATGGATAAGCGGAGTATTCCTGGCGGAAAGAGAGTATCACCCGGTAAATGGCTCCCGGTTCCTGACGAATCAATCCGGCAAGGTCTATCGAATAGTTTTCCCAGTTATGAATATCTTTTGAGGTATCTTTGCCCAGCCATAATGTTTTCTTGTATACCAACCGTCCCGAACGGCGTAATTCATTAGCAGAAGCTAGCGAATTGGTTTGCATAAACATCAGCACATTATTTTCAAAGACACGAATCACGCTTAAGTCCACAGCATACAGGTTTACAGCCCGGAATGGGATAATCAGGCTTTTTGAATCGGGCAGGATAGCGGCGGTTGTCAACATCTCTACCTGCGGTTTCAGATTTATTTCGCTGAATGAGATCGAATGTGAAGTTCCCAACGTTTTGCCCTGACTGCTTTTTACTCCTTCATGGATGTTGAGCGTCAATTTGCTTAGTTGGTTTGCTTCGAAGTAGATGAATACCCTGTTTTCTTTGATCTGGAAAACGGAAGAAGAAAGCTCCGGAATCTCAATCAACCCTTTCAGATCCTGTGTATCGGATAAAGGGGCGGAGAACACAACCTCAATTCCATTTTCCGGTTCGTCGATGCGTGTGGCGGACAGAAAGCGGAAACTATCTTTCGCTGGAATCAGAACCTCTTCACTTTGAGTTTGATCGATACGTGCGGGACTGCCATTGGCAGTGATGGTCAGTTGGTAATCCTCCGTATCTCTTGGAACCTGGTTGATACAGAATTGGTATCGGGTAAGATTATCTGTTGGTATAATTTCTACCGGATAGCTTTTGTTATTCCCGTCCTTGACGTCAATATCTTTTCCACCTCTTCCTTTTTTACGATGTCGCTGAAACATATTTCCCCCTTGATATTTATTTCATCCGGTTGGGCATCTGTGATAGGTAGTGGTTCTATGGAAAGTGTGAAATTGCGTTCCTGTACCCGGAAGGAGAAGTTGAACTCCTTTAATTTCTTGTCCACTTCGACGAATTTGCCAAGTTGGAACGTACACTCATAAAGTGACCCTGGCTTCAGTGTACCTTCTTCGGGTACAAATTCAATGGTATTATTACTCACCCAATATGCCTTCCCTTTCAGTGAAGGTGAAAAACTAAACGGATTTTCCTTTAACTCATTATTTAAGTCTACCATTGGTTGCTCGTGTGTCAGTTCAATACGTATGGTAGAGTTCTGTGAAATAACTCCTCCCGTATAGGCATTTACATACGGAGCATATTCGGCAGAAGGAATGATGTCTTTTTGCGTGCGTGTGCATGATGAAAAACTCACGATCATCAAAAGTAGAAAGAATAGTCCGGTAACACTACTGCTACATTTAGTTTTCATTTGTCCCATAGCGAAGAGGTTTTATAATTCAACAAACAAATATACTGTTTTTATGATAGATTCTTCTCAATTCTACTTATTTTTGTGAACTCTAATAAGATAGTTTATGGGAAAGAAGAAAGAATATAAAGAAGCCAATCGGCGATTTCTGAAAAACCTGTCTTTTCAGGAAGGTGTTTTTGCATTGCCGTGTGGCATCTATTATAAAATACTGGAGACCGGTGAAGGTACGGTTTCTCCGGGTGCGCGGAGCATTGTTACCGTGCATTACAAAGGAAGTCTGATTGACGGTCGGGAGTTTGATAATTCTTATGAACGCAGTTGTCCCGATGCTTTACGTCTCAGTGACGTAATAGAAGGCTGGCAGGTGGCGCTTCAGAAAATGCACGTTGGGGATAAATGGATAATTTATATCCCTTATACAATGGGATACGGCAATAAATCAGTTGATTCTATTCCTGCTTACTCAACATTGGTGTTTGAGGTAGAACTGTTGGGAGTTGCTTAGAAACAAGAAAGCAACCCTTCAGATTGCTTTCTCTCTCTTTTGGTAAACAGCCACTTGGAATAAAGTGGACAAACAGGTAAGATAATAATATTAGCTTTTCATTTTTATACTAAATTAAATATTAAAACGCGGAAATACGGATATAAAAGTTCCTTACCGGAACAAATCCGTATCTCCGTGTACCCATGTTTAATAATAATTATTTATGAAGTTTGATGTTTCGGATATCTCCTTCTTTAAAATCAAAATGCTTCAGTTTCATACCTTTCCGGCTACCTACCGTAAGCGACTTCAACGAGAGGGTGCCATTAATCACTTCTATGGTAACATCATCTTCTGTTACTTGAACCGTACCCCATGAATAGCCGTTGCTCCAGAAATAGTTGCCTGGACGGTCTGTTATCTTCATGCTTTTATCAACACCCGAATATTGGAACTCGCTCAAAGCTATGATAGCAGACCAGCTTGCCATGGAGCGAGCGTAATGGTGTCCGCATTCCGATTCACTGAAAGGATTACGTTTTGCACCATCATGACGGCGCCGGATGGCATTGATACAAGTAAGAGCATCTTCTTCCATGCCTTCATAAAGCATTCCAACGGCAGCACAATATTCAAATCCTGTCATGACTTCGGAAAAGTATGGGAATGGAACTTCCAGACGTCCTTTCGGCCAAGAAGCCATAAGTAAACCTGCTTCATCGCCATTACGTAAGAACGCATATTGTTAAAATGACGGCTGAAGTCTTCCACGAAGTTATATTTCATGATACTCTTCATAGTTGTTTGTATATTCTTCTTATCACCCAGATAACCTAATCCGCACAAGTGAGCCATATATTGTCCAACAAGCTGGTCGACAAGACAACCTTGTCCTAACTGGAATCCCGGAATCTTAACATCAGGGTCGTTCATGTCAAGAAATTCAAATGTCTTCGGATCTGTAATCTTATGTTCATAGTACTCTCCGTTGAACAGATTTTCGTCCATCCATTTGCTTCCCTTCTCAAACAGTGTACGGCATTTCTTCGCAAAGCTTTTATCTTTCATTGCTATTGACATCTTTTCGGCAGCCTTTAAAGCTCCCATATACCAAAAGCCCATTTGAGGATTAGGTCCAAAGTAGTTTACATCCATGGTATTATGTTGCGAACCTTCCATTACTCCATCCTGATTACCATCCAGCCTTTTTCTATCCAAGCGTATGAAAGGACTTTCTTCACCTGTCCCCAGTTATTTTTCAGAAAATCATTATCTCCGGAGAGTTGCCATTCGCGATATATTTTCATTATACATCCCATTTGCCCGTCTGCAGCCGGATTGTTCCCTTTGCTTGCTTCAGAAAGTGGGAGAGATGCCCTGAAATTCATCAAACCGTTTTCCTTTGTGGCATAGTTGAACTCTACGTCACGCATGGTTTTTGCCAGTTCCCCGAAAAGATAAGGAGTGGCAGTTTCGTAGTTCCATACATGGGTACAAGAACCTTCACACGAACCGAAACGGTCCATTACACCTTCCCATCCCATCATATGACCGCTTGGCAAACGAAATACTGTTTGAGAGCGCAATGTAGCTAGATTGAACAAAGCCGCTTCTTTCACCACCTCCGGATAAGAAGTGCCGAGCAGTGCATTAATGAACGACAATGTCTTATTTTCTAATTCGGGTATTTGTGGGATGATAGTTTCCGCTGCTTTCCAAGCATCAGGATATTGATTGCTATAATAGTTGCCTACTACAACAGAAGACCAAGCTTTCCTGTTCGGGAAACTCCATGTGATATAAAATGTAAATGTTTCAGTACTTTGTGGAGCTATTGTCTTATTTACAGACAATGAGGCCATAGGATCTTCATCTTCCTGCTTACTTCGTTCGGTCAGCATACCATCCGCACTAAAATCATCCCAAAAGTTGAGAATGCTATTGTTCCAGTTATCGCTTTTGACGAAGTACGGTAAGTCACGCCATTAACTGCCTGAGTGGTAAGCGCAACAGTTCCCCATGCCGAATCATCCTTATCTACACCATCCGAATAAAGGTATATTCCTTTTATATTGTTGCTTTCAACATACTTGTTCTTGTTGTTCTTTGCTCCTGTAGGAATGTAATCACCTTTCCAGTCTGTACGGAATTTACTTCCGTCCTTACCTATAAAGTTGCGTATCGAACCACAGATTGATACATTCATCGGTTGGTCGGTAGTGTTTGTAACTTCATACGAGAGTACGGCCACAGGCAATCCGCTGGCATCGGCATCGCAGGAATAAACGGGTTAAAACCCTTTACCTTGACTTTTACAGGCAGATTGCTGTCCGATAAAGAAACTTGTCCGAAAGGGTATACCGCCTCGAATGAAGCTTGTTCAAAACGCGGAAGACCATGATGATTGACAGGACGTCCTTCATAATGCAAATATTCATGCGAATATAATGGTCCTGCCAGCAATGTGGTAGTCGCTTTCTGGTTTTGCGGTTTGGCATAGATTGCAAAGAAAGGAGCATTGTTCCCTGTGGTTACTGTGCTGTATTTCTTTGCCGGGACATTCATTATTTCCCAGTCGCGTAGTTCTCCACGCCCTCCGAGCGATACTGTACCAGTTCCGATACCTCCTAAAGGTAACGCAATTTGGTAAAGATGTTCCTTGTCATATTTCTTTAATACAGGCCATTGTTGCGGCTTCCATTCTTGAGCCTGGACCGTAATAATACCGGAAAGCAATGCTCCGATTGCAATTAAATAGAGTTTATTCATATCGTAAATATAGTTTTATGTGAGTTCACGATTAGATCAACCGTATCAAAATTCCAATATCCTCTTATTAGAATTTAATGGTAATATTTTTTTATTTCCCAAATGGGTTTGTACGGTAAAGATAACTAATTTAGTGATTATAACAAATTTTGTTACAGTTACCATAGGCTTTTACTTCTACCTTCGCCCTAAACTCCTGTAAATGATCAATAAGGATGGAATGTTGTTATTGTCGGATTCAAATAGATTGGCAATATTTGCATAAACTCATAATTATATGAATAAGGAGGGGTGGCTAAAAGTCGGGGTGGTAGGTGTGCCTATCTGTGCATATATTATGCTTGTGCATTTACCACACCTCCCCCTACGGGTACTCCTCCTTCCCGAAGGAGGAGAATAGAGATACCACCGACTTGTAAATTACCACTAAATTTGAAGAAGAACCTTCTTGCTTTGCTTTTTCTTCTGGTATAGAGAATAAAAATCCCCATAACCTTATCAGTTACAGGGATTTAATATGTTGTAATTGTTATAATTACTTGCTCAAAGCCTGAGCTACGTCAACCGCACAAGCTACTGTACAACCTACCATCGGGTTGTTACCAATTCCCAGGAATCCCATCATTTCTACGTGAGCAGGAACTGATGAAGAACCAGCGAACTGAGCGTCTGAGTGCATACGACCCATAGTGTCCGTCATACCGTAAGAAGCAGGACCGGCAGCCATGTTGTCCGGGTGAAGAGTACGACCTGTACCACCACCTGAAGCTACTGAGAAATAGGGTTTACCGGCAAGAACACGTTCTTTCTTGTAAGTACCTGCAACCGGATGTTGGAAACGAGTCGGGTTAGTAGAGTTACCTGTGATAGAAACGTCTACGCCTTCTTTCCACATGATAGCTACACCTTCACGAACGTCGTCAGCACCGTAGCATTTTACTTTTGCACGAGGACCGTCAGAGTAAGCGATTTCGCGAACAACTTTCAGTTCACCGGTAAAGTAATCGAATTGAGTCTGAACGTAAGTAAAGCCGTTGATACGAGAGATGATCTGAGCAGCGTCTTTTCCAAGACCGTTCAGGATGCAACGCAACGGTTCTTTACGTACTTTGTCTGCTTTTGCAGCGATTTTGATAGCACCTTCAGCAGCAGCGAAAGATTCGTGACCTGCAAGGAAAGCGAAACATTTAGTTTCTTCGCGCAGCAACATAGCAGCCAGGTTACCGTGACCGATACCAACCTTACGGTCGTCAGCAACAGAACCCGGAATACAGAATGCCTGCAAACCGATACCGATAGCTTCTGCAGCTTCAGCAGCGTTTGTGCAGTTCTTCTTAAGAGCGATTGCAGTACCTACCACATAAGCCCATTTTGCGTTTTCAAAACAGATAGGCTGAGTTTCTTCACACGTTTTATAAGGATCAAGTCCGGCAGCTTCGCAGATAGCGTTAGCTTCTTCGATGTCTTTGATGCCGTTAGCGTTCAAGGCTTCGATGATACCTTTGATACGACGGTCTTGGCTTTCGAATTTTACTTCTCTAATCATAGTTTCTTTCCTCCTTATATTATTCGTGACGTGGATCAATATGTTTAACTGCTCCCTGTTCTGCTGTTACACGTCCGTAAGTACCTGTAACTTTCTTCAATGCTTCGTTTGCATCTGTTCCCTTCTTGATTTCATCCATGAACTTACCCATGTGAACGAATTCGTATCCACAGATTTCGTCATTCTTATCCAAGAAGATGTTTTTGATGTAACCTTCAGCCATTTCAAGGTAACGGGGACCCTTAGCCAAAGTACCATAAAGAGTACCTACCTGGCTACGCAGACCTTTACCTAAATCTTCCAGACCTGCACCGATGATCAAACCACCTTCAGAGAAAGCAGACTGAGTACGTCCGTAAACGATTTGCAGGAAGAGTTCGCGCATAGCAGTGTTGATTGCGTCGCAAACAAGGTCAGTGTTCAATGCTTCGAGGATCGTTTTTCCCGGAAGAATTTCGGCAGCCATAGCAGCAGAGTGAGTCATACCGGAACATCCGATAGTCTCCACCAAAGCTTCCTGGATAACGCCTTCTTTAACGTTCAGTGTCAGTTTGCAAGCACCCTGTTGAGGAGCACACCAACCGATACCGTGTGTCAAACCTGAAATATCAACGATTTCTTTTGATTTTACCCATTTGCCTTCTTCGGGTATGGGAGCCGGTCCGTGGTTAGGACCCTTCTTTACAACACACATGTGTTCCACTTCGTGTGAATAAGTCATAATTAGCTCTTTTTTTAAGTGATATAATTAAAAATACGTAGTCACGATTCTCTAAATCGCCCACAAAGGTAGTCGATTTATTTGTTTCTGCAAATCGCCTTTTATTACTTTTTTGTGAAAAGAGACAAATCGGTTTGCCTTTCTCCGTCGTTTGTAAAGTCGGGATTGCATTTGTGAAGTTTGAAGGTTGTAGAACTATCTATTCATATCTTTGTTGTTATTGAAAAACAAAAAAGTATGGAACTGGATCAAATAGATATACATTATTTAATTGCGGCAATTTGTGTCATTTCCTCTGCACTCGTTTTTTATTCGATCGGTGTTTGGGGCGAGCGACTCCAAAAGAAGCTGAAGTTCTGGCATATAGCTTTCTTTTTGATCGGATTGATAGCTGATACGGTTGGTACCAGTTTAATGGAACATATCGCCGAACTGACTCACCTGCATGATGAGATTCATACGGTGACGGGGACTATTGCCATTCTTTTAATGTTTGTGCATGCTTTGTGGGCGATATGGACTTATGTGAAAGGTTCGGCAAAAGCTAAAAAGCATTTTAACCGTTTCAGCATTGTCGTTTGGTGTATTTGGCTTATACCTTATTTAATAGGTGTGTATATGGGAATGCGCTTACATCCATAGAATTAGTCTCCGGACAAATAGAGAATAATAGTATATCCCATAGGGAAAGTACTCAAAAGTAGTAGCTAAAATAGGAAAAGGATGCCGGTATTGTTAGGTCACCACGCCGTGGTAAGATCTTGTCATGGACGTGGAGATATCCTGCCACAGCTGTGGTAACTTCTCTTCACGGCGTGGTGACCTAACAATATCAGCGCTAAATATGAACTATGAAAGGGGGATAGAAGAAGTATACCTGCTTCTTTAGGGTATTAATCAAGGGGGAAGACGGTGATAGGTTGATAGGTTGGTGATAGGTTGCAATTAACCTGTCACCGTATGCGAAACCACGATGAATAACCACTTGACGCTCTGCGGTGATAGGTGAAAGAGAAAATTGCATTTTTTCCTTGTGTAGAAGATAATGATTTGCATCCTTATTTGTAGTATGAGTTATTGAGATGTAGAATAAAATTCGTAGCTTTGCTGCATAATTTATTAAGAAAGAATTATGATTGAAGTTATAGAATCTGCTTTACAAAAGGCTGCGGGCGAAGGAATGGATGAATTTATCCAAGTGTTTACCGATAAATATAAGGAAGTGATTGGTGGTGAATTGACTGCTGATACGATGCCATTACTGACAGGTGAGCAGCATTCTTTGTTGGCTTACCAGATTTTCCGTGATGAAATTATGGTTGGCGGATTCTGTCAATTGATCCAGAATGGATACGGAGGATATATTTTTGATAATCCGTTTGCGAAGGTGATGCGTTTGTGGGGGGCGGATGAATTCTCGAAATTGATCTATAAAGCCAAGAAAATATTTGATGCCAATCGTAAGGACTTGGAGAAGGAGCGGACTGATGACGAATTTATGGCTATGTATGAGCAATACGAGGCTTTTGATGAGCTGGAAGAGGTTTATTTGGAAATGGAAGAACAGGTTACGGCTTTGATTGCAAGCTATGTAGACGAACATTTGGAACTTTTTGCGAAAATAATAAAGTAAGGGATGCAGTATTTTTTAAGTATCTGCATTTATCAAATTGTGAATTAGAATTTATATCATTTGCAAATCTAAAAATATGTTTATGAAACAAATGAAATTTTTCTTGGTGGCTTTGATGGCTGTAGTATGGGAATGTCGGTTACTTCTTGTATGAATGGGGATGATAATACACAGGTAAATGACCTTCCTGTTCTAGGTAAAGTAAAAGATAGCTTTTTGGGGTTAACTTTCACTTCATTGGATGGATTTACTTTTAAATCAAAAAATACGGTTGAAGGTACAACTAACTTTATGACAGGTGATTTTATTGTTGCAACGTGTAGCTATGATACAGAGGTGGATATAGATTATACAACAAACACTATCAATGCAACAATCGGATCTACTGAAAAAATCTCGGGTAATGCTGTATATAGTACGACAAAAGCAGAAGATGAAGGAGAGCATCCTTCTTATGTTTCAGATAGAGGTGTCATAAGTATTACGGATTTGACTCCGGCTATGATTGATAACTATAACTTGCTTGTTCCTATTCAATATTTTGCTTTTGAGAAAATAGCCAGTCATACTTTTTTTATGGTATATTATAGTGATGAAAACGAGCTTAAAGGTAAAACAGATTTAAAACTGTTTTTACGTCATACTTCTACAGAAGAAAAGGCTAAAGAAACTTATAGAGCTTTTTCGTATAGAGTCTTTGATATAAGAAGTGCTATAGAGGCTTATAAGAATGCAAATGAAGGAAGATATCCAAGTAATATTACGATTGTATCAGAAGCGAATTCAAGCAATAATGATGTCCCCAAGACAACAACTACAACTCCTGTGACTTATACTTTTAGAGAATAACATTGAACTACAAGGAACTATTTAACATAGCAATGAAATTGATTTCCTCTCCGGCCAAGGCCTGGGAGGAAATTTCTATGGAAGAGGATAGGCGAAAAGTTTTTATGGCTTTTGTCTATCCTATGATTGGTTTATGCGGCTTGTCCGTCTTTATCGGGTCACTATTGACCAATGGTTGGGGCGGTCCGCAAAGTTTTCAGATAGCTATGACCAATTGTTGTGCCGTAGCTGTGGCCCTGTTCGGAGGCTACTTTTTGGCAGCTTATGCCATAAATGAAATGGGAATCAAGATGTTTGGCATGCATGCTAATATGCCGTTAGTGCAACAATTTGCAGGATATGCACTTGTTGTACCGTTTCTGCTTCAGATTGTCACCGGACTATTACCTGATTTTAGAATTATTGCTTGGCTGTTGCAGTTCTACATTGTCTATGTAGTATGGGAAGGTGCTCCTATAATGATGAAGGTAGAAGAAAAACAACGGTTGAAATACACCCTTTTATCGTCCGTTTTGTTAATACTATGTCCGACGGTGATTCAATTTGTGTTTAATAAGTTGACGGCCATACTTAATTAATAAGTGAAAATGAAACAACCTCCTGTAAATATTAAGAATAAACGTGCTACGTTCGACTATGACTGATAGATACCTATACGGCAGGTATCGTATTGACCGGTACGGAAATCAAATCCATTCGTTTGGGAAAAGCGAGTCTGGTAGATACGTTTTGCTATTTTGTGAAAGGCGAATTATGGGTAAAGAATATGCATATCGCCGAGTACTTTTACGGATCGTACAATAATCATACGGCACGCAGGGACAGGAAGCTGTTGCTTAGTAGGAAAGAACTGGAGAAACTTCAACGGGAAATGAAGAATCCCGGGTTTACAATTGTGCCCGTGCGTCTTTTTATCAACGAAAAAGGTTTGGCGAAACTGGTCGTTGCTTTGGCGAAAGGTAAGAAGGAGTATGATAAGCGGGAATCCATAAAAGAAAAAGACGACCGTAGAGATATGGCTCGTATGTTTAAAAGATGATGATAGGGTAATGAAAAAGACAATTTCTCAGATTGTATCCGACCGCATTCTTATTTTGGACGGGGCAATGGGTACAATGATCCAACAATATAATCTCACAGAAGAAGATTTTCGTGGCGAGCGTTTTGCGCATATTCCCGGACAGTTGAAAGGAAATAATGATTTATTGTGTCTGACACGTCCCGATGTAATTCAAGATATTCATCGTAAGTATCTGGAAGCAGGTGCGGATATTATTGAAACCAATACATTCAGTTCGACTACGGTTTCTATGGCAGATTATCACGTGGAAGAATATGTGCGTGAAATAAATCTTGCAGCTGTAAAACTGGCGCGTGAACTGGCTGATGAATATACTGCAAAGAATCCTGATAAACCGCGTTTTGTAGCCGGTTCCGTTGGACCTACCAATAAGACCTGCTCTATGAGTCCGGATGTGAACAACCCGGCTTATCGTGCCTTGACTTATGATGAACTGGCGGCAGCTTACCAACAGCAAATGGAAGCTATGCTTGAAGGTGGAGTGGATGCCATTCTGATTGAGACGATATTTGATACGTTGAATGCCAAGACCGCTATTTTTGCTGCAGAACAAGCAATGAAAGTAACAGGTGTTGAGGTGCCGGTCATGTTATCTGTTACCGTGTCTGATGTAGGCGGAAGAACATTGTCCGGTCAGACGCTGGATGCATTTCTTGCTTCTGTGCAACACGCCAATATCTTTTCTGTCGGTTTGAACTGCTCGTTCGGGGCCCGACAGTTAAAGCCTTTCCTCGAACAGTTGGCTGTCCGCGCACCTTATTATATAAGTGCTTATCCGAATGCGGGTTTGCCGAACAGTCTCGGCAAGTATGATCAAACTCCTGCGGATATGGCCCATGAGGTGAAAGAATATATCCAGGAAGGATTAATCAATATTATCGGTGGTTGTTGTGGAACAACGGATGCGTATATTGCCGAATATCCGGCTCTGGTAGAAGGTGCCCGACCGCATATACCGGCTCCTAAACCTGATTGTATGTGGCTTTCCGGCCTTGAGCTGTTGGAAGTGAAACCGGAAATAAACTTTGTAAATGTCGGAGAACGCTGTAATGTGGCCGGTTCGCGTAAATTCCTTCGTCTGATAAATGAAAAGAAATATGATGAAGCGTTGTCTATTGCCCGTCAACAGGTAGAAGACGGAGCTTGGTGATTGACGTCAATATGGATGATGGATTGCTGGACGCTAAGGCAGAGATGACAACGTTCCTCAATCTTATCATGTCCGAGCCGGAGATTGCACGTGTACCTGTGATGATCGATTCCTCTAAATGGGAAGTTATCGAAGCCGGATTAAAATGCCTTCAGGGGAAATCGATCGTTAACTCTATTTCTCTGAAAGAAGGTGAAGACAAATTCCTTGAACACGCCCGGATTATCAAGCAATATGGAGCTGCGGCCGTAGTAATGGCTTTTGATGAAAAAGGACAGGCTGACACTGCTGCGCGTAAAATAGAAGTTTGCGAGCGTGCTTATCGTCTTTTGGTTGATGAAATAGGTTTTAACCCTCACGATATTATTTTCGATCCGAATGTGCTTGCCGTAGCTACGGGTATCGAAGAGCATAACAACTATGCGGTGGACTTCATCGAAGCTACCGGTTGGATTAAGAAAAACCTTCCCGGAGCGCATGTCAGCGGGGAGTAAGTAACCTTTCTTTCTCTTTCCGTGGTAACAATTATATCCGTGAAGCCATGCACGCTGTGTTCCTTTACCATGCCATACAGCAAGGAATGGATATGGGGATTGTGAATCCGGGAACTTCTGTACTTTATAGTGATATACCGGTAGATATTCTTGAAAAGATAGAGGATGTTGTCTTGAATCGTCGCCCCGACGCTGCCGAACGCCTGATTGAACTGGCGGAAGCTTTAAAGCAACTTCTGGCGAAGCTGCCGGACAACAGGCTGTGAAGCATGATGCATGGAGGGATGAATCCGTTCAGGAACGTCTGAAATATGCTTTGATGAAAGGTATCGGAGATTATCTCGAACAAGACTTGGCAGAAGCATTGCCACTCTATGATAAAGCAGTCAATGTGATTGAAGGTCCGTTGATGGACGGAATGAATTATGTAGCGAGCTTTTCGGTGCAGGAAAGATGTTCCTGCCTCAAGTGGTGAAGACTGCCCGTACAATGAAGAAGGCTGTTGCTATTCTGCAACCGATTATCGAGTCGGAAAAAGTAGAAGGAACGACTTCTGCCGGAAAGGTATTGCTTGCCACAGTGAAAGGTGATGTACACGATATCGGTAAGAATATTGTTGCCGTGGTAATGGCTTGCAATGGCTATGAGATTGTCGACTTGGGAGTAATGGTTCCCGCAGAGACTATCGTTCAGCGCGCTATTGAGGAAAAAGTAGACATGATAGGTCTTAGTGGCCTGATTACTCCGTCTCTGGAGGAAATGGCCCATGTAGCTATCGAACTGGAGAAAGCCGGACTGGATATACCTCTTCTGATTGGTGGAGCTACTACGTCTAAGATGCACACGGCGCTGAAAATTGCTCCGGTCTATCACGCTCCGGTGGTGCACCTTAAAGATGCTTCCCAGAATGCAAGTGTCGCTTCCCGTTTATTGAATCCGCAATTAAAGGCTGAATTGGTAAATGAACTGGAGGCGGAATATGAGGCACTTCGTGAAAAGAGCGGATTACTGCGCCGTGAAACCGTTTCACTGGAAGAAGCACAGAAAAATAAGTTAAACCTATTTTAAAACAGTGTCACAATGAAAAAGATTTTCTCTTTCTTATGCCTCTTCATGGCAATAGTTGCAATGAGCTCATGTTCTTCTGCAAAAGAAGAAAAAGGAACGTCCGGAACCGGAAATGCTGCATTGGATAATATCTTTGAGCGTAAAAGCGTACGTACTTATCTGAATAAGGGAGTGGAGAAAGAGAAGATTGATTTGTTGCTTCGTGCCGGAATGGCTGCCCCTTCGGGTAAAGACGTCCGTCCGTGGGAATTTGTCGTTGTGTCCGACCGTGCCAAACTGGATTCAATGGCTGCCGCACTTCCGTATGCCAAGATGTTGACACAGGCTCGTAATGCAATTATTGTTTGCGGTGATTCCGTGAAATCTTCCTATTGGTATCTGGACTGCTCTGCTGCTGCCCAAAACATCCTTTTGGCTGCCGAAGTCTGGGACTTGGTGCTGTGTGGACAGCCGCTTATCCTTATGAAGACCGTATGCAGGTGGTGCGTAAATATACCGGTCTGCCTGAGAATATCCTTCCGCTTTGTGTCATTCCGTTCGGTTATCCCGCTACCAAAGAGAATCCGAAACAGAAATTTGACGAGAAAAAGATACATTATAATCAGTATTAGTAAACAAAAGTTTTGTCTTTTCAATAATTTCCTTACATTTGCGTCTGAATTAATTAAAATCTGATACGCAAATGTTTGGAATAGACGACCCTTTTATAATTCTGCCTTACCTGCTTTCGGTAGTATGTGTGATTTTTGCTGCCTGGTTCGGGCTGAAATACTGGAATAAGGACGACGAAAAAGACGAAACACGATGAATACATTTACACTCAGTTTGATTGTGATAGGCTATCTGCTATCACTTGCTTATCTTGGTTTTTTAGGGTATAAAAAGACAACGAGTACCAGTGACTATCTGGTAGGCGGGCGTCAGATGAATCCTATCGTTATGGCACTTTCTTATGGTGCCACGTTTATTTCCGCATCTGCTATTGTGGGCTTCGGGGGAGTGGCTGCCGCTTTCGGTATGGGTATCCAGTGGCTCTGTTTCCTCAATATGTTTATCGGGGTTGTTATTGCTTTTATCTTTTTTGGTTTGCGCACCCGGCGTATGGGGGCTAAACTGAATGTCAGTACTTTCCCGCAATTGTTAGGACGTCATTTTCGCTCACGTAATATCCAAGTCTTTATTGCTGCTGTGATTTTTATAGGGATGCCGCTTTATGCCGCAGTTGTGATGAAGGGCGGAGCCGTATTTATCGAACAGATCTTTCAGATTGACTTCAATATCTCTTTATTGATCTTCACGCTGGTGATTGCCGCTTATGTGATTGCTGGAGGAATGAAGGGAGTGATGTATACGGACGCTTTGCAGGCAGTCATTATGTTTGCTTGTATGTTGTTCCTGCTTTTCTCTTTGTATCAGGTGCTTGATATGAACTTTACGGAGGCTAATAAGGAACTGACTGCTATTGCTCCTCTGGTTCCGGAAAAGTTTAAGGCATTGGGACATCAGGGGTGGACTGCGATGCCTGTCACGGGTTCTCCACAATGGTATTCGTTGGTTACTTCTCTTATTCTGGGTGTTGGAATCGGATGTCTGGCGCAACCGCAGCTAGTAGTCCGTTTCATGACGGTGGAAGTAGCAAGCAGTTGAACCGTGGTGTGTTTATCGGTTGTTTCTTTTTGATTATAACCTAGGTGCTATTTATCATGCCGGAGCATTGAGTAATCTTTTCTTTCTGAAAACAGAAGGGGCGATTGCTACGGAAGTCGTACAGGATATTGATAAGATTATTCCATATTTTATTAATAAGGCAATGCCCGATTGGTTTGCCGCACTATTTATGCTGTGCATCCTTTCGGCAAGTATGTCGACGTTGAGTTCACAGTTTCATACAATGGGTGCGTCGTCGGCTCGGATATTTATGGTACGTATAAGCCTCGCTCCCGTGGCAAACTCACGAATGTGATTCGTTTGGGAGTGTTATTCTCTATCTTGGTCAGCTATATTATTTGCTATATGTTGCCCCATGATATTATTGCCCGTGGAACTTCTATTTTTATGGGAATCTGTGCGGCAGCTTTCCTCCCTGCCTATTTCTGTGCGCTCTATTGGAAGCGGGCGACGAAACAAGGGGTAATAGCGAGTCTTTGGGTAGGAACTCTTGGAAGTCTTTTTGCTCTGGTATTTCTACATCAGAAAGAATCGGCTGCATTGGGTATCTGCAAGGCGTTGTTCGGACGGGATGTACTGATAGAAACATATCCGTTCCCGGTGATTGATCCGATATTGTTTGCATTACCTTTATCAGTCCTGGCTATTGTCGGAATCAGTCTGTTGACTTACAAAAAGTATTAGGCTTTAATTTTCTTCTTATAAGATTCGTACCGTGACACAATGTCACGAACGAAGTTATAAGTTTCTATACCACGGAAATACCCGTTTTTACAGACAGGATCAGTGAAGTATTCTTCATTGCTTTTAAGCAGGATGAAATTTTCTACATTATCTTTCCACACCAGTTTGTTCTTTCCGTATTTCTCTGCCAATGCCATGGCGTCATAGATATGTCCTAAACCGGCATTGTAAGAAGCGAGGATAAAATTGAGGCGTTCTTCTTTATCGGGAATCATACTGAAACTGCGGTCGGTAGCGGCAATATACTTGATAGCTGCCTTTACGCTTTCTTCCGGATTCTGTTCCTTTCCCGGAGGTACTCCCATAGCCCGGGCGGTGGCAGGCATTAGTTGCATTAAGCCTTTGGCTCCTGCCCATGAAACAGCTGTTGTGTCAAAATTGGATTCCGTATAAGCTAATGATGCAAGCATACGCCAATCCCAGCCGATTTCTTTGGAGTATTTTCTGAACAAATCGTCATAATGGGATATTTTTCCTTCTTTTAATGAAAGGATAGGAGAGTGGGGCATCATTTTACTGTTTTCAAAATAACGTTTCATACTCGCTGTATAAGCCGGAGAAGTCATGTTCTCCTGATGCCATTTTGTAGCTGCGGCTGCCAGTTCGGGACTGTCTTTTCGTACAGCCCATGAAGAACGTTGGTCGAAACTGACGGACAAATCGATATTCAGATTAGGATAGTAGGTCTTGTTCAGTTTCGCTAAGTCATTGTCGGCTACCGTATAGGGAATTTTACCTTGTGCTACTTGCGTGATCAGGTCTTCCACAGTAATACTGTCACTGGTAACTTCGTGGATATGAATACCTCCTCCCAGTTCATTATTCAGATTGACAAGCCGGTCGTAATATTTCCCCGGCTTAACATATATGTCTTTTCCTACCAGCTCGGTTACATCTTTCAGAGACTTGCTTTTTCCCTGTTGCACAATCACTTGATGAGTAATGATATCTTCCCCGCAATAGAGGATACTGTCTTTCCATTCTTTTGTGATAGGCAGGTTGTAGGCAATCATATCTCCTTCGCCAGCCAATAACTTGCGGATTAATTCATCCACACTGTTGGCAACTTCAATCCTGAGCTTCAATCCCATACTTTGGCGAATTGCTCACTAAGTTCATATTGAAAACCCATTTCCTGTCCACGATAGTTGAAATATGAAGTTGAACTGTAAAGCGTCAATACAACCAATTCTCCGCTATCTTTTATCTGCGAAAGATCGCGTACATTTTCATTCACCTTGTTATGTTGTTTATTTCGGCAACCTAACATGCAGCAGAACAACACAAGGAGTAGAGGGATAATCAGGTTTTTGGCATTCATATTTGACGTTTTACTTTTCATTTTCAACTTACCATTCTCAACCCCTTAAGTGCTTCTTGATGTACATTGTCAGTATATCAATGGCTACTTTATTACTTCCGCCTTCGGGTACAATAAGATCGGCATAGCGCTTGCAAGGTTCGATAAATTGCAGGTGCATGGGCTTGAGAACACGTGTGTAACGTTCCATTACAGCTTCTGCTGTACGTCCCCGTTCGATAACGTCTCTTTGAATAACACGTATCAGGCGTTCATCCGGGTCGGCATCTACAAATATTTTGAGATCCATTATGTTGCGTAGTTTCTTATCGCATAAAGCAAGAATCCCTTCAATGATAACTACTTCGCGAGGTTCAATATGAATTGTTTCGGGCTGGCGGGTACAAGTCAGATAGGAATAGGTTGGTTGTTCGATGCTTTTTCCTTCTTTCAGCATCATGACATGTTTGGAGAGCAAACTCCACTCAAAGGCATCCGGATGATCGAAGTTAATGTTCTGGCGTTCTTCCACCGGGACGTGACTACTGTCTTTGTAGTATGAATCCTGGGGTAACAATACTACCTCCCTGCAGGAAGGCTTTCTACAATTTTTCGTACGACGGTGGTTTTTCCGGAGCCTGTTCCGCCTGCTATTCCTATAATTAACATCTCTTTAAGTGTATATTTAAACCAAATAGAGTAAATTTGCATTGTTTATGCAGTGCATTGACCAGGCAAATATAGAAACAATTCATTAAAATAACAACGTAATGGTAAAACACATTGTATTATTTAAGTTAAAAGACGAAGTTTCAGCAGAGGAGAAACTTGTAGTCATGAATAAATTTAAGGAGGCAATAGAAGCGCTTCCGGCTAAAATTGCGGTGATCCGTAAGGTCGAAGTCGGATTGAATATGAATCCCGGAGAAACGTGGAACATAGCGCTGTATAGTGAATTTGATACGCTGGAAGATGTGAAATACTATGCGACGCATCCCGACCATGTGGCAGCCGGAAGGATTTTGGCTGAGACAAAGGAAAGCCGTGCGTGTGTAGATTATGAATTATAATCCCCTAATTATTGAAAATGAAAAAGTTAATTTCTTCACTGCTTTTAAGCTTTGTTGTATGTGTTTTGCAAGCGCAGATCAAAGATCCGGTAAAGTTCAAGACTGAGTTCAATACTCTTTCTGACACAGAAGCGGAGATTGTATTTACCGCTGCCATTGATAAAGGGTGGCATGTGTATTCTACCGAACTTGGAGACGGCGGACCTATTTCTGCAACGTTTAATGTTGATAAAACGTCTGGCATAGAGCTACTGGGAAAGCTGAAACCGGTTGGCAAAGAGGTCGCCACTTTCGACAAGTTGTTTGAAATGAAGGTGCGTTATTTTGAGAATACGGCTAAATTCATTCAGAAGGTGAAGCTCACAGGTGGAGCTTATGAAATAGAAGGTTATCTGGAGTATGGAGCTTGTGACGATGAAAGTTGTCTTCCTCCTACTGAAGTGCCGTTTAAGTTTTCCGGAGTAGCGAAGACAGCTAATGCTGCTGCAGCTAAAGCGGAACAACCGGAAAAAAAGGAAGTTGAGAAAAAAGAAGAGGCGGCTCCTGTTGTTTCTAAGGATACTGTAGCTATGATGGAACTGGTTCCTGCCACTACAACAGATGCATCTACGGGGATTCAACCTGCCGTTGCATCCGGTGAACTCTGGAAACCGGTCATTAGTGAACTGCAAGCGTTAGGTGAAGAACATACGCAGGGAGATATGTCCTGGATTTATATTTTTGTGACAGGTTTCTTAGGCGGACTATTAGCTTTGTTTACTCCGTGTGTATGGCCGATTATTCCTATGACGGTCAGCTTCTTCCTGAAGCGTAGTAAGGACAAGAAGAAAGGGATTCGTGATGCGTGGACTTATGGTGCGTCTATTGTTGTGATTTATGTGGCATTAGGCTTGGCTATAACATTGATCTTCGGTGCCAGTGCGTTGAATGCCTTATCTACTAATGCAATTTTCAATATTCTCTTCTTCCTGATGTTGGTAGTTTTTGCCGCTTCGTTCTTCGGAGCATTTGAGATTACATTGCCTTCGAAGTGGAGTAATGCGGTAGATAGTAAAGCGGAATCGACTACGGGATTACTGAGTATTTTCCTAATGGCATTTACACTTTCGTTGGTGTCTTTCTCTTGTACAGGTCCGATTATCGGATTTTTGTTGGTACAGGTTTCCACAACGGGAAGTATAGTAGCTCCGGCAATTGGAATGCTGGGATTCGCCATTGCTTTGGCGTTGCCGTTTACTCTTTTCGCTTTATTTCCATCGTGGCTGAAATCTATGCCGAAATCGGGAGGTTGGATGAATGTGATCAAGGTAACACTGGGTTTCCTTGAACTTGCATTTGCACTTAAATTCTTATCGGTTGCCGATTTGGCTTATGGCTGGAGACTGCTTGATCGTGAAACTTTCCTTGCTTTATGGATTGTTATTTTTGCTTTACTTGGATTTTATCTGTTGGGTAAGATCAAGTTCCCGCATGATGATGATGATAATAAGGTAGGTGTTACCCGCTTCTTCATGGCACTTGTTTCTTTGGCATTTGCGGTATATATGGTTCCTGGTCTATGGGGAGCACCGTTGAAAGCTGTCAGTGCGTTTGCTCCGCCTATGCAGACGCAGGATTTCAATTTGTATAAGAATGAAGTACATGCCAAATTTGACGATTATGATTTAGGAATGGAGTATGCACGTTTGAATGGTAAGCCTGTAATGCTCGACTTTACCGGATACGGTTGTGTCAATTGTCGTAAAATGGAGGCTGCTGTTTGGACTGACCCGAAGGTGAGCGACTTAATTAATAACGATTATGTATTGATAACTCTCTATGTAGATAATAAAACTCCGCTGACCGAACCTGTGAAGATTGTCGAGAACGGAACAGAACGTACCTTGCGTACTGTCGGTGACAAATGGAGTTATCTGCAACGTGTGAAGTTCGGTGCCAATGCACAGCCTTTCTACGTATTGCTGGATAATCAGGGAAAACCGTTGAACAAGTCGTATGCTTATGATGAAGATATTCCCAAGTATATCGAGTTTCTGCAAACTGGATTGGAAAATTACAAGAAGGAGAGATAATCTCCTTCTTAAAGGTTCTTCTTCAAATTTGCTGGTAAGGTGAATTAGTAAAATAATGATTTGCTAGCTTATAGTCGATAGTATCCTCCATTCTCCTCCTTCGGGAAGGAGGAGTCCCCGTAGGGGGAGGTGGTAGGTGAATGTGTAAGTGAACTGCCCCAATAGTTAGACACAAAACTATTGGGGGCAGTTCATTCTTTTTGAGGTAGCCTCACTATTGTCAAGTATGTTTTCTACCAGTTTCTTTTCACTGTACGATAGCCGTAACCGATAATCACAAGGAAACAGATAAAAGGTAGAATGAATGAAACGTTGACTGCCGGCAACCAACCGATTTCTTTCATATCAATAATGCTTGCTTGCAATGGAGGAAGAATAGAACCTCCGAGAATAGCCATAATAAGTCCGGCTGCTCCGAATTTTGCGTCATCTCCAAGACCTTTTAAGGCAATACCGTAAATAGTGGGGAACATTAGAGACATGCAGGCGGATACGGCTACCAGGCAATAGAGTCCATAAATATTTTGAAGGAAGATAGTACCTAAGGTGAAAATTCCTCCGAAAATAGCCAGAATCATTAATAATTTTCCTGCATTCAGATAACGCAGAATGAAAGTACAAATGAAACGGCTGATACAGAAAATAATCATTGCTATGATATTGTATTGCTGCGAAAGCACTTCCGCACTCTTTTCGTCCATGCCGAATTCCGGTGACATAAACAGGCGGGTACCATATTGGATTATAAAAGTCCAGCACATGATTTGTGCACCTACATAAAAAAACTGAGCAATCACACCTTCGCGATAACGTGTTTGGGTGAAAATACGTTTTAATGTCGGGAAGAAGTCTATTTTATGGTTCTGATCTCCGTTCTTTGGCATTTTTACGAATCGTATCAAGAGAAGCATAGCTACGATAATCAGACCGATGATAAGATAAGGGGCGATTAGCACTGCAAGATCGCTCTCTTTGATTGCCTGAAATTCACTCTCATTGAGTAAAGCACGTTCTTCAGTACCCATTGGATGTAATTTGGTTGAATGAATTGCATGGTACATACATTCCGAGCAATGAACCCATTGGTTGAAAGATTGGGCAAGATTCAACGTCTTGTGGCAGTATCTTCTGTTCCCATAGAAAGAATGTATGGATTACAGCTTGTCTCCAGAAATGAGAGTCCGCAAGTCAAGATAAAGTAAGCTATCAGAAACGGGTAATATTCTCCTGTCATTTTAGCAGGGAAGAATAGGAATGCTCCAAAAGCATACAGACCAAGACCTAGCAGAACACCTGCTTTATAAGAATATTTGCGGATGAACATGGCAGCCGGAAAAGCCATGGCAAAGTAGCCTCCATAAAAAGCGACTTGTACTAACGCTCCGTCGGTAGCACTCATCCGGAAGATTTTGGAAAATGCCTTTACCATTGGGTTGGTGATATCGTTTGCAAATCCCCATAACGCAAAACAAGAAGTGATGAGAATAAAAGGGATAAGATAATTGATGCCATCTTTTGACAGGATGGACTGTTTGATGTGTTTCATGGTTCTTTTGGGATATTTTTAGGTATTATATAAATGGAACATTCTCTCCATTGGTTTCCATTTTTCCGCGGAACTCATTCCGGGAGCGGCTTGTTGGAAGATAGCCATGTATTCCTCCCATTCCTGTTGGCGGGGAAGAGTATTCAGGCGTGCCATTGCTGTGTCCCAGTCGAAGTCAACGGGAGTTTCGACAATCATAAACAAGCGTGTGCCAAGAATATAGATTTCCATTTCGAGGATGCCTACTTCCCGGATACCTGCAAGGATTTCAGGCCATGCCTCCGCTTGACTATGTCTTTTCCGATATTCGGCAATCAATTCCGGAGAATCGCGTAAGTCAAGAGTCTGACAATATCTTTTGACTGGGACGCTGTAAGATTGGACCTGATAACCGGTTTTAGGTGTTTCCATATACTTTTTATTTTTTAGGATAATATACTTGAGGTGTGACACTTCGGCTTACAATCTCTCTTAATTCCCGGAGGTCGGAAATTTCTCCCTTAGCCATTGCTTGTGTCAGAATATTACCTATGGCAGTAGCCTCGACAGGACCGGCGTAAACAGGGATATTGAGTGCATCGGCTGTAAGCTGGTTGAGTAATTTATTCTGCGAACCTCCTCCAATGATGTTTAATTGGCGGATCGGGGAGGGGAGACAATGGTTAAGCTTTTCTACTGCCTGTTGGTATTTGAATGCTAATGATTGGAGTACACATTTAACGGTTTCCGCTTTGCTTTGAGGTATGTGCAGAGAGTGATCCCGGCAATAATTCATAAGAGCAGTCTCCATATTTTCCGGATTCATGAATTCCGGAGCGTCAACAGGGATGATTGTATCAGTTCCACTTCGGCAGCTTGTGGTATGATTGTATCATAATGTTGTTCTTCTCCACGTGCTTTCCATTCACTCATCAAGCGTTGTAGAATCCATAGTCCTGTGATATTTTGCAGGAAGCGGATGCGGCCTCCAACACCTCCTTCATTGGTGAATTCGGCTTTCCGTGCTTCTTCTGTCAATATCGGTTCATTGACTTCAACGCCCAAAAGCGACCACGTACCGGAACTTAGAAAAGCAATAGGAGTTTTTGTCGCCGGAACGGCTGCAACGGCACTGGCTGTGTCATGAGAACCTACGGCTATTACATCTACTGCACCCAGTCCGGTTTCCCGTGCAATATCCTCTTTTAAAGTACCTCTGATAGTTCCCGGTTGGATAATTTCACCAAACAGATGCTCGGGAAGTTCTAATGCACGAATTGTTTCTTGTGACCAGTTTCGTCGTTTTGCGTCAAGTAATTCCGAAGTGGAAGCGATGCAATATTCATTATTGGCTATTCCGGTCAGGAAGTAACTGAAAAGGTCGGGCATGAACAGAAGTTGGTGGGCAATCTCTAATTGGGGATCCCGGTTCTGTTTCATACTATAAAGTTGGAATAGCGTGTTGATAGCCATGACCTGTATTCCGGTAGTAGTATAGTGTTGCTGTTCATCCAGAACCTTGAATACCTTTGCCGGCATTCCGTCTGTTCTTGCATCCCGGTAACAGATAGGGTTACTTAGCAAATTTCCATTTTATCAATCAATCCGAAATCTACGCCCCACGTGTCGATACCAATTCCCTTGACGGCATATCCTTTTTGGGCAGCAGCTTCAGTCCGGTTTTCATGTCTTCGAATAGGGCAGGAAAATCCCAGTAGACATGATTTCCTAATTTTACCTGACGGTTGGAGAAGCGGTGAACTTCTTCCAGTTCCAGCTTTCCATGGAGAAGGGAGCCGGCGATAATTCGTCCGCTACCTCCTCCAAAGTCTGCTGCTAAGTATGTGTTTTTAATGTTGTCTTTCATGGTATGGTATGTACGGATACTATTTTGTTTTCTTTCCTAATACATAGATTTCCAAATCTTCTATTTCTGCCGGTGTCAATACTGAATAATCGCCTCCGGACTGAACAATAATACGGCAAGCCATTTCGAAGAAGGTAGCTCGTTCGTACACTTGATTAAAGTCTTTTCCGCAGACAACTTGTCCGTGGTTGGTCAATAAGACGGAGTTGTGTTCCAACATGGCTTCAACTACTGCTTTGGCCAGTTCGGGTGAGCCGGGACGATAATATGGAATCACAGGTATTTCTGAACCTACATGGCAGGGAATTTCTGCTGTTACATTAAAATTAGTCGGCTTGTTTTTCATGCAGGAGATAGCCGTGGCATACTCCGACTGGAAGTGAAGTACCACATTTACATCCGGGCGTTCGCGGAGAATACCCAAATGGAAAGTACTTTCATAGAAGGTTTTACACCATTAGTCGGTGTTCCGCTTGCTATATTGCAGATAGAGACTTTTCCTTGCCAAGGGTAGGAACCCAAGAACCTGTACCGGAAATTAATGCTTCTTCACCAATCCGCCAGGAAAGGTTTCCGCTACTGCAAAGCATAAGTTTTGCATCACCGTAGCGATGTGCTTGTTCAATGAACTGTTCGATATGTTCGTTAGTTATCATGATTGCAAAGATAAATTATTTATAATAATAGTAACTCAAAATAGGTTAGAAAAATGGGTATTTAGGGACATACTCCCCCGGTAAGGTTTCCTTGCAGGGGATTGTCATTTCAGGCACGGATTACGCTGTTGCTTTCATATTTCTAAAAGCCGTGTAATCGTGCCTGAAATTATTTGTAGATAGGACCGTAGGTTGCACAAGCTCTATAGTCTGCTCCTTCTTTATCCATACCGAAGGCATTCCATGCAGCCGGGCGGAACATTTCGTCTTCTTCTACATTGTGCATGCATACCGGAATTCGAAGCATCGAAGCAAGAGTAATCAGGTCTTGACCAATGTGACCGTAGCTGATTGCTCCATGGTTGGCTCCCCAGTTATTCATTACAGAATACACATCCTTGAAAGCCGGTTTGTCGCATAAACGGGGAACAAACCAAGTAGTAGGCCATGTAGGATCTGTACGCATATTCAGTTTTTGGTGGATTTCCGGGTCGATCTCGACAGTCCAACCTTCTGCAATTTGAAGAACGGGACCGAGGCCTTTAATTAGGTTCAGACGCATCATAGTTACAGGCATACCACCTTTTGACAAGAAATTAGATGAAAAACCGCCGCCACGGAAGTAATCACGGTCTGCCGGATACCAGGTCGTTGCTTTAAGGCAGTTTTCTACATCTGTGTCAGTCAGGTTCCAAGGTTCTTTCATTACCGGATTTCCTTCTGCATCCAATGATTGTCCCGAACCGTCTAGGGTTGTTGCTCCGGAGTTGATAAGGTGGATAATACCGTTGGCGGCCAGCCTGTCAGTTCTTTGCCGGTTACACGTTTCACAGCTTCGGGGCTCCAGTAAGTACGTACATCAGAGAATATTTGAGCACGGTTGGTCAGTAAGTGTCCGAACAGCATTGCCACACCGTTGCAGGCATCGTTCTCGGTAGCTACCACGAATGCTTCGCGGATACCGTTCCAGTCGAAGGAAGTATTCAGCAGAGCTTCGGGATAGTCGCCATTAGGATAGAAGTCAGTCCATTGGCGTTGTCCTTGGAAACCGGCTGCAATAGCATTGTGGCTAATGCTTCTTCTTTGAAGCCCATTTCTTTCAGTTTAGGATTACCGGTCATCAGGTCGCGCATGATAATCATCATCTTCACGATAAATTCCCAGTCTTTATCTTTCTCTTCGCGGTTTTTACGTTTTTCGGGACGATTTTTGAAGTCATCGCCTTCGTTTACTTTGCAATGCTTTTCTGTCCATGCCATTGCTTTTTCATATTCTTCGTGGTCATAGATATCTTCTTCCATGCGGCGGATGATTTCTGTCAGGTCGACAGACTCATTACGCATTCCCAGGTATTCCTGGAAGAAATCAGGATTAACGATAGAACCGGCAATTCCCATAGATACGCTACCCATTGACAGGTAAGATTTTCCTCTCATTGTAGCTACTGCCTGTGCGGCGCGTGCAAAACGAAGAATTTTTTCCGCTACATCTTCGGGAATGCTGTTATCATCCAAATCCTGTACGTCATGTCCATAAATGCCGAATGCAGGAAGTCCTTTTTGTGCGTGTCCTGCCAATACTGCTGCAAGATATACTGCTCCCGGACGCTCTGTTCCATTGAATCCCCATACAGCTTTCGGGTAATGAGGTTCATATCCATAGTTTCCGCACCGTAGCACCAGCAAGAAGTTACGGTAATAGTAGAACCTACACCTTCTCTTTCGAACTTTTCAGCACAGGCTGCACTTTCAGCAACACGGCCGATAGTGCTATCGGCAATCACGCATTCCACAGGGCTTCCGTCACCGTTTTTCAGATTACTGCTAATTAATTCGGCTACTGCTTTAGCCAAGTTCATTGTCTTTTCTTCAAGGCTTTCACGAACGCCACCCTGGCGACCGTCGATAGTGGGACGAATCCCGATTTTCGGATACTTTTTCATGGTTTCTTAATTTTTTTATTTAGTAAATAACATCTGTGCTGAGCTGTGCTGATTGTGCGGCAAAAAAAATCAGAGTGACTTCGAAGTCGCACTTCAGTAGGCATGTACTTTTGTATCGGGACATTGTTGAGTACGAAGTTTGCCGCTTCATTTCCCACCATTTCCCAGTCAATACTTAATGAAGTAATTCCTTCATCGATGACCTCGTATGAAGGAATATCATTATATGCTAACAGACCGAAATCTTTTCCGCATTTCAGTCCTGCCAATCTTCCTTGTTTTACTACCTTTACTACATCTTGCTGTTTGATAGCAATGTATACAGTCCCTTTGCGGACCGTCAGGTTCTCGATATCTTCCTGTATTTCATGCAAGAAGCCTTCTTTTTCACAGAAACGTGTGAAATACTCCTTACTACTCTGAGGGTGTTTCAAACCTTTAGAAAACAGGAAAACGATTTGAAGATATTTCTGCATTCTTTCTTTTAGTGTAAATAATGCTAGATAGAATGAATCATCGAAATCCTGACAGATATACGAGTATTTATCTTTCTCAAATTTTCCGAAATCAAGGAGTAATAACCTGGAAGGATTGATTTTATTCAGAGCTGTGCTGAACTTTTCGTTATCGAAGTTCATCACTATATATTTTTTATACTTTCCTATGGATTCACGGATGATAGTATTGAAAAGCCGTTCATTGTATTGGTGGAATAGCAAGTCTACTTTATAGTTGATAGGCAAATGTTTTATGAAACTATTGTATAAGGCTTCTTTGAAAGGAGTATATTCGTCAAGTAATAATAGGATATTGGTTACCTGACTGGTCACATAGTATCCTTTTCCTGGTGTAGAGTCTATCAGACCCCGTTCGCGTAAATCCAGAAAGGCTTTAAAAACAGTATCCCGTGATACTCCATATTGTGCACTTAACTGATTGATAGAAGGCAAGGAATCTCCCTCACGAAATTCTTTCATGGAGATTGCCTGGCTGAGCGTGTCTGCCAATTGTGTGACTTTGCTCGAGTGTTGGACGAATGTTGCTTTCTTATCAGTTCGTCTCATCCTTATTTATTATTGATAACTGTGCTGAACTATGCTGATGCAAAGAAAGGAATTTTATTCTAAATAGGAGAAATAATTTACTATGTTTTATAGCATAAAGAGGATAATTTCACATGACGTAACATAGAATCTGCTATTTGTAGATTATCAGGTCTCTGTATAAAACCTCAGTTTCTCTCGTGTTGAAACAAAAAATCCCCTCCGGCGAACCGGAGAGGATTTATAGCTTTTCCTTGTTTCTTGTTCGGAATCTGCCGAATTTATTCAGCAGCAGCTTCTGTTGCAGGAGCTTCTTCTGCCGGAGCAGCAGTTTCTTCTGCAGGTGCTTCAGCGGCAGCTTTTTCAGCAGCTTCAGCAGCTTTCTTTTCAGCGAGTGCTTTTGCTTTCACTTCGTTGATTTTCTTTTCTGCTTCCAGGCGTGCTTTGGCTTCAGCTTTCTTAGCTTCGTCTTGTTTAGCTTTCAAAGTAGCCAGACCTGACTGTTTGTTGCTTTTCCAAGCTTCGAATTTAGCTTCTGCTTCTGCTTCTCCAAATGCACCTTTTGCTACACCGCCAAGAAGATGTTTCTTCATGTATACACCTTCGCGAGAAAGGATGTTACGTACAGTGTCACTTGGTTGTGCACCTTTCAGTACCCAAGCCAATGCAGCGTCGAAATTCAAATCTACTGTAGCAGGATTGGTGTTAGGGTTGTAAGTACCAATCTTCTCAATAAATTTACCATCACGTGGTGCTCTGCTGTCTGCAATTACAATTGAATAGAACGCGTAACTTTTACGTCCGTGTCTCTGCAATCTGATTCTAGTTGCCATTTTTAATAATTGTTTTTAATTAATGATTTGAATTATGCTACTAACTCGTAATAGCGGGCGCAAAGATACGGCTTTTCTTTTGATTGACAAATATTTCTGTTCTTTTTCTTTATGAATACCGTTTCGGATAACGGAATAAGATAGCGAGCAGGGCGCAAGCTCCCATTGTAAACGGATAATAAAGATTGCCGATGATACTGATAGGAGAGATATTGGCTAATCCGGCAGCAATCAGCATTTGTGCTCCGTATGGGATAATTCCCTGTATCAGACAGGAGAAAGTGTCGAGGATACTTGCAGTCTTTCGCCGGTCAAGGTGGAATTTCTGCGCAATGTCTTTGGCTATCGGTCCTGTTGTAATGATGGCTATTGTGTTGTTGGCGGTACATAAGTTGGCGATACTTACTAAAGCGGCAATACTTAGTTCTGCTCCCCGCTTTCCGTTGACGTGGAGGGTTAGTTTCCGGATAATAAAGTCAATACCACCATTGTAGCGGATTGTTTCAAGCATTCCTCCGGCCAGTAAAGTAATGATTATCAGTTCGCCCATGCCCGTAATGCCTGTTCCCATAGCTCCGAACCAGTCGAACACATCAAAACTTCCGGTAGTAATACCGATAATACCACTTGTCAGGATACCTATGATTAATACGAGCATAACGTTCATTCCGGCAACGGCTGTTCCTAATACTATTATATAAGGTATAACTTTTATCCATTCGATAGTCTGTACTTGGGTGGGAGCAGTGATGGACAATCCCTGGAAAACATAAATACCCAGCACGATAATAGCTGCCGGGACGACAATCAGGGAATTTACCCTGAACTTATCACGCATCACACATTCCTGAGTTTTTGTTGAGGCGATTGTAGTGTCGGAGATAAACGATAAATTATCTCCGAAAAAAGACCCTCCGACAACAACTGCCACCATGAATGGGAGAGCAATCTCTGTCTTTTCGGCTAGTCCTACGGCAACAGGAGTGAGGGCAACGATTGTTCCTACACTGGTTCCTATGGATAGGGAGATGAAGCAGGCGGCTATAAATATTCCTGCTAACAGCAGATTGTCGGGAAGAATATGCAGAGTCAGGTTGACGGTGGCATCAATAGCACCCATTTGTTTGGCACTTGCGCAAAGGAACCGGCGAGAATGAATATCCATATCATCAGGAGGATATTCTTATTGGCAGCTCCTACGGAGAATTGGTAAATCCGCTGGTCCAGTTTCAAGCCGCGCGTGATAGCAATCGCGTAGCAGGAAGAAACAAGAAAAGCGACAGTGATAGGTACCTTGTAGAAGTCGTTGACGAGAATGGAAGTTACCAGATAGAGGCAGAGGAACACGAACAACGGACTTAATGCCCACCAGCTACCGGAACGGTCGTTATGTATTTTTTCTTCGGTCATAAATGAGATTAGTAATATTTGTTTGAGCTGCAAAGATAGTAAGGAAACACATAAGTAGTATAAAAGGCTCAGATTTTCATCTTTTCTTTTTCCGTTTGAGCCTTTCCTTTTTCGGTTTCGGAAATTTAAAGTTGGGCGCTTTTCTTTGTTTCCTCTATTTTCGTACCGTTGATAATATAACTAATGTAGAATAGAATGACAACGACTAATTATTCAATGTGTGTGCTTTTTATCTGCCTGTTTGCGTCGTGCGGAACAGGAGAAAAGAGGACTGATGAATCAATACGGATAAAAGTGGCAGAAGTAGAAATGTCGGTTCCTTCCTCGGAACGTGAGTTTTCGTTTATTTCGAAACCATTCAAGGAGACGGAACTATCTTTTCGGGTAGGCGGTCCTATTGACCGTTTTGAGGTATATGCCGGTAACTATTATCAGCGTGGGGATATCATTGCTGAAATAGACTCTCGTGATTTCCGTATCCGTAAAGAACGTGCAGAGGCTATCTATAATCAGGCAAAAGCGGAATTTGAACGGATAAGAGTGTTGTATGAGAAAAATAATTTATCTGCCAGCGCTTATGAAAAAGCACGTGCGGATTATACTTCTGCTAAGACTGCTTTTGAGACAGCGACAAATGAGTTACATGATACGCAGTTGATTGCCCCTTTTGACGGATATGTCGGGGAAGTGTATATCGAGAAATATCAGGATGTGAAAGCGACTCAACCTGTCATCTCCTTTATTGATATTACTCAATTAAAAATAGAAGCTTATGTCACACAGGATATTGCACTTCAGGCCGGAGAAATCAAAGAAGTAGGTGTGCGCTTTGATATAGGTTCTGATGTTGTATATCCGGCGAAAGTGGTAGAAATTTCCAAAAGTACTACCCGGAATAACCTGTCTTTCCTGATGACGGCATTATTACCCAATAAACAGGGTGAATGGCCGGCGGGCGTTTCCGGAAAGGTTTTGCTTGATCTTCCTTCTCCTTCAACGACATCCATGATAACCATACCGCAAACTGCTCTCAATCATCGTCCTACTGAAGGAGATTATGTCTGGACGGTAGATAATGCTGCCGGAAAAGTCTCGAAAAGAAAGATTGTTTTAGGTGAATTACTTCCGAATGGGAAAGTGGAAGTGAAAGGTGGATTACAGGCTGGAGAAACGGTAGCTGTCAGTAAATTGCGTTTCCTTTCAGAAGGAACATCTGTAGAAATCATGGCTCAGAAACAAGGAATACCGGTCACTGCTCAAAAGTAAATTTGAAAGTATGAAGTTTGTGAAATATTTCTTGCAGAAAAGGTCGGTGACTATTCTGCTCTTACTATTAGTCTTAGGAGGAGGACTACTTTCCTATGTCAAAATGGGAAAGCTGGAAGATGCTCCGTTCACTATAAAACAGGCATTGGTATTAACTCCATATCCGGGTGCTTCTCCTTCCGAGGTACAATCACAAGTGACTGATGTGCTGGAAGAATCCATACAGTCTTTAGGTGAATTGTATTATCTTAAAACAGAAAACCGGGCAGGACTTTCCAAGATAACGGTTTATGTGAAGAAGGAAATTCGTGCGGATGAAATGCAGCAACTGTGGGATAAACTCCGTCGGAAGGTTAATGATGTACAATCTAAGCTACCGGCTGACGCAGGTCCGTCCGTAGTAAACGATGACTTTGGCGATGTGTTGGGTGTCTTTTATGGGCTGACTGGTGAAGGATATTCGTATCGGGAACTGGAAGATCAGGCAAAACTCATTAAAAACGAACTGTTGAAAGTAAAGGACGTAGCCAAGGTCGAAATTTATGGTGTACAACCTCCGACGATTGATGTTATTCTCACCCCTTCCGTCATGGCGCGAAGCGGTATTACTCCTTCGGATATTTCCCGTGCTTTCGAGGCCCAAAACAGAGTAGTAGATGCAGGAGGTATTGATGCGGGTGTAAACAGAATACGGATTGAATCTACCGGAAATTTTTATTCTTTGGATGATATCCGGAATCTGACTATCGTATCACGTACGGGAGAGCATTTTCGATTGGCGGATATTGCAGAGATTAAGGAAAGTTATCAGACGCCTCCGAGCAATAAAATGCGGATTAATGGGAGTCCCGCGGTGGGTATTGCCATATCTACCGTACCGACTGGGAATGTCGTAAATATGGCGGAAGCTGTAAAAGGTAAAATTGAGCAATTTTCGGAGACAATGCCCGAAGGCTTTGAGTTACAGACAATTTACGACCAAGGTTACGAGTCGGCTGTGGCAAATCAAGGTTTTATCTGGAATTTGATAATTTCCGTTGTGACGGTAGTTGCCATTCTGTTGTTTTTTATCGGATTCAAAAATGGTATCCTGATAGGTAGTGGTCTGGTCTTTTCCATTTTTGCAACGCTGATTGTGATGTTGGCTCAAGGGATAGCTTTGCAGCGTATGTCACTGGCTGCAATTATTATTGCAATGGGAATGCTGGTGGATAATGCCATTGTAGTATCCGATTCGGCATTAGTCAATATGCAACGGGGGATGCGCAAGCGAGTGGCCATAATGCGAGCTTGTTCCTCAACTGCATTACCGTTATTAGCGGCAACAATTATCGCAATTTTAACTTTTTTACCTATATATTATTCACCGCATATAACCGGTGAGTTGTTGTCATCCTTAGTTGTAGTTATCGGCGTTTCGCTGATGTTCAGTTGGGTCTTTGCGCTGACGCAGACTCCTTTCTTCATTCAGGAGTTTGTTCGTCGGCCAAGACCCGACGAACTAAAGGATGCTCTTTTGCAGGTAAATATTATGATAAGTTTCGTGCAGCATTGAGGTGGGTGATTTGTCATCGGTATGCAACAATAGGATGCATGGTTGTGATGATGTTGCTAGCGGCTTGGAGTTTCAAGTTTATTCCCAAGGTGTTTATGCCGGCGTTGGATAAACAGTACTTCACATTGGATGTATGGTTACCCGAAGGGACAAAAATAGAAGAAACGGACCGTCAGATAATGGAAATGTCGGAATATATCCGTGGGCAGGAGGAAACGGAAATAGTATCTACTTATATAGGAAGAACTCCGCCACGTTATTACTTGTCTAATGTATCTTTTGGACCTCAGTCCAATTATGCACAAATATTGGTAAAATGTAAAACGTCAGAACTTTCCCGTCAGTTGCATACCCGGTTACAAGATTCGATTTCGCTGAAATATCCCGAACCTCTGATTAAAGTGAATAAGTTTGAATTGAGTCCTTTGACGGAGGCCGTCATTGAAGCCCGTTTTCTTGGCCCGGACCCTGCTGTACTTGATTCATTGGTGGGACAAGCTATTGAAGTGATGCGACGAAATCCCAAAGTAGCGGATGCACGTAATGAATGGGGAAATATGTCGTTGGTAATTCGCCCGGTTTATGATCCTGTGAAGGCGGGTGCATTAGGTATCACCAAGGCTTCGATGATGCAATCAGTGAAATCAATCAATGACGGTCTGCCTGTTGGTATCTACCGGGATGATGAGAAAAAGGTACCCGTTTTGTTGAAATCAGGTGATGTGGATATTACTGATGTCAATGCATTGGGAGATTTCTCAATTTGGAATGGAGAAAGATCGGCTCCGCTTTCGCAAGTCACGGAACGAATAGAAAGAAGTTGGGAATTTCCTCAGGTACGGACATATAACCGGCAACTTTCAATGGCTGCCATGTGTGGGGTGAAACCGGGCTACACCATGTCCGAGGTACATGGAGAAATACGGAAAGAAATAGAGAAAATCCACTTACCGGAAGGATACACCTTCTTTTGGGATTCTCAATATAAAGATCAAGGGGAGGCGATGCAGGCTATTGCGAAATATTTTCCGTTGGCATTTCTTGCATTGATAGTCATTTTGGTGGCCTTGTTCGGCAATTTCCGCGAGCGGTTATCATTCTTTGCATTCTGCCTTTGTCTTTGATAGGAATTGCTGTTGGTATGTTGCTGACAGGGTTTGATTTTGGATTCTTTCCGATAGCCGGCTGGTTAGGTTTGCTTGGGATGATAATCAAAAATGTAATTGTGCTGATTGATGAGATAAATGTTCAACATCGGAGTGGAATTGATTTATATACATCCATTGTTGAGGCTACTGTTTCCCGAACCCGTCCTGTGTTAATGGCTGCTACAACAACGATTTTCGGTATGGTGCCATTGTTGTTTGATGTTGCTTTCGGGGGAATGGCTGTTACTATAATTTTCGGATTGACATTTGCTACGGGATTAACGCTTTTTGTCACCCCCGCCTTATATTCCATGTTTTATAAAGTAAAAGGAAAATGAAGATGAGAAAAGGAATATTTAACCTGTTGTTTTGTACTTTTGTCTTTTTGTCTTTGCCGGTTCTTGCACAACAAAGCACATTGCTGGAGAAATATCGGACTATGGCATTGGACTATAATCACGATTTGAAAGCAGCGGAAAAGAATATCGCTGCCAGTATGGAAGTAGAGAAATCTGCACGTGCCGATTTGAAACCGAAACTTTCCGGTGCTGCCAGTTTTCAATACACCGGAAATCCTATGGAACTAACTTTGGATATTCCTTCCATAGGGTTGTCGAAAACAGTGGAAGGAAAGAATTTAAACTATGGAGGTTCTCTGTCTATTTTACAACCGGTTTATACGGGAGGGCGTGTACTGGAGTCCATCCGTATGGCGCAACATCAGCAGGCCTTGGCCGGTAATCAGGCGAAAGCACTGAATGATGCTGTTTGTTACCAAACGGATATTCAGTATTGGAGTGCCGTTGCTCGGCAGGAAATTGTTGATGTCGCCGAAGACTTTCGCAATTCGATAGCAGCCTTGGTTAAAACAATAAAAGAAAGGGTAGAAGTAGGACTCGTTGACCCACAGGACCTGTTAATGGCAGAAGTGAAGTTAAATGAAGCGGAATATCAATTACTTCAGGCGCAAAGTAATTTTGAAACAGGCAGAATGGCATTAAACTCAATGATTGGTGTCCGGCTGGAACAGCTACGGAGTTGGATGCGCAGATACCGATAGTAGTTGTCAGCGATTCTCTGTGGTTATCTACCGGGATGGGACGTCCGGAAATACAAATGGCTTATGACAAAATTCGTATTGCTGAGAGCACAAAAAAACTGAATGATTCGCAATTCAAACCTCAATTCTATGTGGGAGTAGAAGGTAGCTATTCATCTCCCGGATACAATTTCAAGAAAGATTTAGATCCAAACTACGCTGTTTATGCTAAAGTGTCCGTTCCTATTTTTGAATGGGGAAAACGGAGAAGCGAGAAGCGTGTTTCTTCCTTCCGTATCGGAATGGCGGAAGATAATCTAAATAAAGTCGTAGACCGGGTGGAATTAGAAGTGAGTGTAGCGCGTAAGGCATTGTCACAGGCTATTGAACGTGTTCGTTTGAGTGAAAGTTCGCTGGCTAAAGCAGAAGAAAATGAGGCAAAAGCAGTAGAACGCTACAATGAAGGAAAAGTTTCGGTGGTGGAAGTGATTGATGCGCAAACCTATCGGCAGACTTCGCAGGTGAACTATGTACAGGCAAAAGCTGCTGCACAAGGACATTATTCGGAATTAATAAAAGCGCTCCATAGTTATGATTATCGCTAAAAAGCAGTAACTTTGTGTGAAAAGAATCGTATGAATATAAAATTGAACCGTATATCATATAGTGCGCTGTTTTCAGGGCTAGGCGTTTTCTCTTTTTTCCTGCTAGCCAACTATGCGGAACTTTCCGATAGAGTATCGGATGCGTTATATTCGGTAGGAATGTTTCTGTTTTTTATTCTTGCGTTCAATTTGCTCGGATATTCTACTATTCGGCTGACTACATGGGTAGATAATCAGTATTCGGTGAATATTCATCGTCGTTGGAAACTGATTTTTATTTATACAATGGTGATGTTGATGTTTTTTCTGCTCAATTATGGATTGTTGGTAACTGCCAAATTCTTGGTCGGTGCTTCACATCCTTTTGTTTTTCCTAATGGCGGGTGGCGTATCTTGATATTAGTTTGGTTGGTGGAACTGGTGATTTTAGGTTTGCTGCTTGCCAACCGTTCTATGCAGCATACCCTCAAATTGCAGAAACAGGCGGCTGCTTTGCAGGAAGAAAATAACATAGCACGCTATACAGCTCTTCAAAACCAGCTAAACCCCCATTTTCTGTTTAATAGTTTGAATACGTTGATTTCAGAAATCAGATATAATCCTAAAAATGCAGAACTCTTCACACAACATCTTTCCGACGTATATCGTTATACTCTCCAGTGTCAGAATCAGCGATTGGTGACGTTGCAGGATGAGCTTGGTTTTCTTGATTCATATATTTTTCTTCATCAAGTTCGTTTGGGTGATTGCATTTATGTCCACAACAATGTGCCGGATGAGTGGAAAGAGATGAAGATGCCGCCTTTGACGCTTCAGCTATTGGTCGAAAATGTAATCAAGCATAATGTGATCCATTCGGGGAAACCAATGGTTATCGAGCTGTGTAATGTAGAAGAACCTCCGACTCTGATAATCTGTAATCCGATTCGACCAAAAAAATGCGGAGTCGTTTCGGGAATGGGGCTGAAAAATCTTTCCGCCCGCTATAAGCTCCTTTGTAATCAGGATATTGTGATAGAAAATGAATCTGATAAATTTACCGTAAAAATTCCCTTGCTTTCATGAATAAGATAAAAGCTGCAATAATAGAAGATGAAGTGCCGGCGGCACGTTTGCTACATGAGATGATACAGTCGCTTCGCCCGGATTGGGAGGTGATGATTCTGCCCGGTACTATCGAAGAATCCGTTGAATGGTTTCGTGTGAATCCTCATCCGGAACTTTTATTTTGGATATTCAGTTGACGGACGGCAATTCATTTATGTTGATTGAACAAGCTCGGCCGGATAGTATGATTGTTTTTACCACCGCTTATGACGAGTACGCTGTCCGTGCTTTTGCGGTGAATAGCATTGACTATTTGCTGAAACCGATTCATCAGGAACGTTTATTGCAGACTATCGAACGTTTCGAGAGTCTCACAGAGAAATATATCCGTGATTTTAATCGGGAGAGCCGGATACTGGAGGTGTTGGAAAGTTTGTCTGATACGCAGAAGCTTCCGGTGGTAGAGAATAAAAAATATCGCACCCGATTTCTTATTTCTTCCGGTAATAAACTTTTTACTTTGGCGGTAAGTGATGTTGCCTATTTCTATTCGGAGAACAAGCTCACTTTTGTAGTTACCAAGAATAATAGAGAATATGTCCTGGACTTTGCTTTGGATAAACTCTGCGAACAATTGAATCCTGATGTCTTCTTTCGGACCAATCGCCAGACACTTGTTTCGGTAGATGCCATTCAGCGTATCGAACCCTATTTTTAGGTAAGGCGGTTGTACACGTCCTACCACCATTTAAAGATAAAATCATAGTCAGTAAAGACAAGATAGCGGCTTTCAAGGTGTGGCTGAATTATTAAGCCTCGCTTTTACAATAAGATAATGCGTTTCTGCATGATATCTATTAATACAATTTGCGGACCATATTCCTTGAACATATTTACGGCTTCTTGTCCATCCCAGGCATGTATTAAGTGGTAATCATATTTTAGTATCGACTCGAACAGTTTGTAATTACTTTCATTGTCTTCTGCAATTAGAATTATTAGTTTATCTTTTGCGATTGTAATATTTTGAATTTCTTTTTGAGGAGCTTTTTCTATGGCTTCTATCTGCTTATAGGGTAATCACTCCGATAGTACCGCCAAGATGCTTGATGATACTTCTGCAAATAGACAGCTTTAAGCCTGTGCCTTTCGAGAAGGTATTCAGCTTTACAAAACGGTCGAACACCTGGTTAACTTTATCAGGAGCAATGCCCATTCTTGTATCGGTCACGGAAAATTCTATCTTATTGATTTATAGCATCGTATATGAAGCGTTTTGGCTTTTTAAATCAACAGGTCATTCCTTTAAAAGGAACGACCTGTTGCACACCGAGAAATGCATTGTTTCTTTTAAAGGAACGAGCTTCTCTATAAACAGACTGCGTTGAGTTAATTTGTTTGTTTACATTTATTATTATATATTCCTGTCATTTGGCTTTATTTCAGTGCTTCAATAACTTGTGGTAACATTGTCCAAATAGTATTTTCATCCTGTGCAGTAAAGAAGTTACCGTCAATCTCTGATTTTTCATCGGTAGCTATTCCGTTTTGGATAGCCGGTTTGGCTAACGGATGAACAGCCACTTTCTTACCTTTCGTTATCCCTGTGAAGTCAAACATCATTGCACCGGCACAATGTCCGATCATTATTTTGCCTTATCTCCGAAAGTTTTGATAACTTCCATTAGATCTATATTATAAGGTTTGTCTGCATTCTGCTGAAATACAGGTACAGCGTCTCCGCATGAGAAAACAAATGCGTCAAACTCATCCTCATGTCCTTTCAAATTAGCAATCACATCATCTGTTGTCAGACTGATTCCTGAATTTGTTTTAATCTCCTTCGTATCCGATACGGCAAATACTTTATATGAAATGCCATTTTCAAAAAATGCTTCCAGGTATTGGAATAATCCACAACCATTTACCGGATTTACTGCTAAAACTGCTACTTCTTTGCCATAATCATAATTATTTAAATGAAACAATAGTTATTATTAGTAAGTTTATTACTTTTGTGATGCAAATGTATCTTCCTTTGTTGAGAAAAGCAAGAACGCACCTCTGAATAAGGAAGTTACATGGAAGTAACTATTGTTGTAATTCAGTTAAATACAAAACGTTAAAAGATGAAAAACTTTCACCCGACAGGAAATTGTCCAGTTAGAGATGTGCTCAGCCGCTTGGGAGATAAGTGGTCGATGCTGGTGCTTATCACTTTGAATGCCAATGGTACTATGCGTTTTAGCGACATTCATAAGACAATAGGAGATGTTTCTCAGAGAATGTTGACGGTCACTCTTCGTACACTCGAATCCGATGGATTGGTGGAGCGGAAAGTGTATGCGGAAGTACCTCCTCGTGTAGAGTATAACTTGACGGATACGGGAGGGACTCTGATTCCTCATATTGAAGGATTAGTAGGGTGGGCCTTGGAGAATATGAATACGATTTTGGAACATAGAAAAAATGATTAATAATAGGCGGTTGTATGAATATTCCCTATACACTCATACTTAATATTTGTAAACTCCTCATCTGTCATTATGCATCGTAAAAATTCCATTCCGTAATTTTTCGGTGCTCTTATTTAATGGTATTTTTCACATAGTACAAGGTTGTTTCTGCTTTTGATTTTTCATATTACAAAGATATACTTATTTATATGGTGTTTTTGTTTGCACTGTGATATTTTTATATCTTTGCGAGGAGAGCTATTCAATATTTAAAAACATGGAGATAAAGAAAGTAATTTCAGATAAGAAAGAATTCCTCGAATTGTTACTCTTGGCTGATGAACAAGAAAGTATGGTAGACCGGTATTTGGAACGTGGCGATATGTTCGTTCTGTATGACAACGGATTGAAAGCAGCCTGTGTAGTAACCGTGAAGGGGAAGGCATTTATGAATCAAGAATATTGCTACTGTTCCTTTTTTCAACGTCAGGGATACGGGAAACGTTTAATTGAATTTCTATTCGAGCATTATCAGGACAAGTGTACTGAAATGTTGGTTGGTACAGGAGATGTGTCTTCTACCATATCTTTCTACGAACATTGCGGTTTTACCATTTCCCACCGTGTAGAGAATTTCTTTACCGACAATTACGACCATCCGATTTATGAAGAAGGCAAACTGTTGACGGACATGGTATATTTGAAAAGAACATTCTAATGCTATTTCAGGATTATTTCAGTATCATGGTTTTTCTTTGCCGAGGATAATTTGTTATCTTTGCAACTTTAACCCGAAAATCAATGAGTAGCAAATTTATAATTATTAGAGTTTTATTGTTTGTGTTGTTGGTTGTTGGTACAACTTCTGCCATGATCGCACAAGATAATGATTTCGCAACCTGGACTAAATTCAAAGTAAATCATAAGATTGACTCCCGCTTTGCTGTTTCCGGTGATTTGGAATTGAGAACGGAAGATGATATGAGTGCGATTGACCGTTGGGGAATTTCTGTCGGAGGTGATTACCGTGCCTTTTCGTTTTTGAAATTTGAGATTGGTTATGAAACGCATTATCGGAACTTAGGTGAAATAGGGTGGAAGTTCAGACACCGTTATCGTATTGGAGCTACGGCCAGTTTTCGTTATCAATGGCTCAAAATGTCTTTGCGGGAAAGGTTTCAGCAGACTTTTGATCGTGGAGAATCAGAAACTCGTTTACGTTCCCGGCTGAAGTTGGGATATGCTCCCCAAAAAGGAATTGTTTCACCTTATTTCTCTATTGAAATTTATCAAAGTTTGGATGATGCACCTTTTTGGCGGACAGCTCGTTTAAGGTATCGTCCTGGAATAGAGATTGATTTAACTAAGCGCTGGTCTCTTGATGCTTTTTATTGTTATCAATATGAATCTTCGCGAGGTAAGCATATTGCAGGGGTAGAGGTCGGTTATTCTTTTTGAGAATCATCAGATTGCTAATATAATAAGGTGAAGTAGGAAATCTCTGACATATATCAGTTTTTTGTAAGTTATTGATTATTTAGTATTTAAATAAAAATATAAAACTTTCCAAATAAAAATATTCTCTAACTGAATTATAATGTATACTTTCGTCCCTTGCATTTCAAAATGAAGTGCTGGAATCAAGATTCTACAGTTGCAACAGACGTGTTGTATAGTATCTCATAACCGCAAGCTAATACTTTCTCTTATGTCATTCTTTCTGTTCTATCAGAGATTTCTAATGGGAAATTAATAAAAAAATAAGATGAAAGTATTTCATGTACAGCTACGTACGTCTGAGCATCGATCGATGTACAGC
>ENA-OQCK01000065-OQCK01000065.1-human-gut-metagenome-genome-assembly--contig:-NODE-65-length-56779-cov-2.824366_pt1 | contig 56779 bp, 72 predicted proteins | sample MGYA00242498_ERZ504578 | MGnify/ENA primary metagenome ERZ504578 (study PRJEB26092, sample SAMD00036229) | human gut metagenome | host: Homo sapiens | study: EMG produced TPA metagenomics assembly of...
AAACAGGATATCCGCAATGCCGATTACGGCAATGACATCCTGTACATAGGGCACAAAGACTGCAATCATCAACAGAAACACAAATGCACGCTTACGCAGCAGCACCAGCAGTCCCATGATACACATCGCTCCGCAGGCGATTGCATGGACCTTGCAGACAAGGTAGGCCCCCAGCAGTATCGTCGAAGCTTCCTGGTTTAATTTTAGCACATTTCCACTGTAAAATAGAACCCAAATGACAAGAATCAGCCATCCGTTCCATTTCGGAGCACGAATACTGAGAATATTGTTCATCGGATGCACCCTGATATGCAGACGGGAAAGCAGGATGTTTCCAATCATATGGATGCACATCGTCTGCAGCACGCTCATGAGAACAGCTACCAGAACAACAATGATCGTTACGGTTTCATGAGATCGATTCCGGTATGGATGTTCATAAGCTCCAGTATGGTTTTCACCAGCTCGATATCCTCTGCCGGATCATACCCGAATACAGCCGCAAGCAAAACGGTTGTGACCAGATAGGAAAAGAATGTGAAGATACCGCTGAAAACAAGCAGCGTACCGTTCTTCCAGCCTTTTCTCACCCCGCCACCATATACAAGTCCCACAACGATGCAGCTGAAGAGATAAAAGATCGTTGTCGGTGAGCTGATCATGAAGGAAAGCAGCAGCATACTGACAGAGGGAACCAGTGCATTGCGCACTCCGTATTTTGCCGTATAGACAAGAATAGGGAAGGTCAGTACCCAGTACATGAAATATTCCAGCATATTGCCAAGCTGCCGGTTGATAAACAGGACCAGTCCGACAATGGCGCACATCATTGCCCCTTCTGTTATCTTGCGTGTCTGATTGTTCATATCATCTGCTTCCTTTCTTCGCGGTTCCTCAGCAATGCTCCTTGCCGCCCTGTGCAGGGATACAGCTATGAAAAAACTCCATCCTGCGACAGATGGAGTGAATATGCGATATTATTCGCTTACGTAAGGCAGTAAAGCATCTGGCGTGCACGCTTGATTGCAGTAGCAGCATACGCTGATATTTTGCACGTGTACCTGTTACACGTCTTGGAATAATTTTTCCGTTTGCGGAAATGAATCTTTTCAATAATTCAATATCCTTGTAGTCGATGCTTTCAATTTTATTTTTCGTAAAGTAACATACTTTTTTACGTCCCATACGCTGTTTTTTGAATGCCATAGAAAATCTCCTTTCTACCATTAAAATGGTAAATCATCACTTGCGATATCCAGTGTATCGCTGCTTGTAAAGTCATTGGAGTAGGACTGGGAGCTGCTGTTGTCACTCTGGTAGCCCTGATTGCTTCCCTGATCATAATCAGGTACATAGGCATTGCTGTTCGCATTGCTTGCGGCAGCGCTTTTGCTTTCCAGAAACTGTACGCTGTCTGCGACAACTTCTGTTACATAAACGCGTTTACCACTCTGATCATCATAGCTGCGTGTCTGAATTCTTCCTTCCACACCGACCAGTGATCCTTTATGTGTATACTGTGATACGATATCCGCTGTTTTATTCCAGGCAACCGTGTTGATGAAATCAGCATCCGGCTGTCCCTCCTGCTTGAAACGGCGGGTACATGCTACAGTAAAAGAAACAACAGATGCACCGTTTGCATCTTACGCAAGACAGGATCTTTCGTTAAACGACCGACTAATACGACTCTATTGATCATATGTCCATCCTCCTAAGTCTTACTCTTCGTCCTGAGTTTTGATAATCATATAACGTACGATGCTGTGGTTGATACGTGCCAGACGCTCGAATTCGTGAATTCCTTCGTTGTTGGCAGTTGCATTTACGACAACATAGTAACCTTTTTTCATGTGATTGATTTCATACGCGAACTCTTTCACGCCCCATTCGTCTACCTTATCGATAGTACCCTCGTGGTCAGTAATAATCTTGTGGAAACTGTCCATCAGTTTAGTGCGTGCTGCATCATCCAGGGATGCGTTCACGATGTACATGATTTCGTATTTTTTCATTCTGTACACCTCCTCGTGGTCTTAAGGCCCTATATCCGTTATGTATAGAGCGGGGAGTAGAGATTTCTACCGTTTATTGATTATATCATGGGGAAGGGATGAAGTAAAGTGATAATTTGACTTTTTCCAGATGGCAGAGAGCTGCTGTTGTTTTATTTGAGCAAACAGTTGGCAGATCGATAACACGCTGTGGTTATCCTTATATATAGGAATGTATTCATGGTGATATTTCTGATAGAATCACGTTTTGATTAGCGGGATAAGAAGGAAGTGAACACATCAATTCATTGTAAAATGTATTGACTTCATACCATATAATGTTTATACTTTAAGTACTGAGACAAAAGGTCTGTAAAGACTGGAAAAGAGAGTGGACAGTTGGAGCCGTACACTCTCTTTTTTTTGGAGGTCTGAGACAAAAGGGGTGTGTGATTTCTACATGCAGGATAAGGACTGCCGCAAAATGAGATCAGTTACATAGCGTTGTTACCTGTGGCTCTGCCGCTCGATGAGATAGATCAGCGTCAGAAACATCAGGTACGCTATAATCTGATCCGTATGTACGCCCCCTTTCTTCAGCACACAAAACTCATGCCCATACTGACACCTCCACTATTACATACGGATTTTTATGATCGAATTCCTAAATTTTACATCATTTCCTTAAAAATAACCTATATAAAAATTAGATAATCGTATAATGTAAAGTTTTTTCATTGATTTCAATTATAAGAATTCCTCACACAAGAAATACTTTTGTTATGTAACAGCTGATATTTTCAATGCGATACAGTTACACTATTTACCTGTTTTATTCTGTATCTACTTTGAGCTTTTATTTGCATCCCAATATGAAAATAACGTCCCGTTACATACCGGTTCTGAGTGCTATACTAAAGAAAAGAAAGAAGGGATTCGATGAAACTGCTGATTGGATCAGTTACGAAGTGTGAAGAAATTAAACAGGCAGTCCTGTCCATGGATTTACCGCTTACCTATCAGGGTAAGAAGGGACTGCAGATGGTTTCGACTGTGCATCTGATGAGGATGAGAAATTATTCTGAGAAAGGTAAAAGACGAATTGAAGCAGCTGCCGGAGCTTGGCGGTATCTTCTACAATGTGACATGTGGATAAGCAGACAGCCTGTAACCTCACTTTACAGCACAAGAAAGGAAAGCACTTCTGATGAATTACAGAATCATGCTTTCCTTTTTCATACAGCTTAGTTTCTGTTTCTAATACTGTCCGCCCTGGCTTATGTTACACGTTGTCACATGTTCCTTATTTATCAAATAGAAGAATGCTCATTCTTCTGTTTTTCAACACAAGTCACTCTGGTTTTCGCAAGATAATCATGCAGTGCGCGATGCGAGTCTGTTTTCATTACAAGAATAAGGGATAACGCTGTAAGAATCATCCTGCTATCTGCCAGTAATAATCTACATAATAGCTCAGTGACAGGGTCACCAGCTGCCGGATATAGTTTGACGCGACAAATGCTGCACCCTCCAGCATGAAGCCGCCGATAACCTGCCGTTTTAACAGGGTAATCAAATCCACTGCTGTACCATTCGTTTTTCCATGCGGTAACCGGCAACACGTTTTCCAAGTGTCTGCCCCGGCCAGATACGCCATGGAACATATACATAATAAAACAGCGCAAACAAAATGCAGAGTGCCCCGGCAAGAAAGGCCCAGCTGCGCGCATAACCAAGTGATTCAAAAACATACAAGCCGCCAAACATATCCTGCTTTTTCGTTAATCCGCTATATAAAAGAACGGCAGGCAGTCCGGTAAAAATACCGCCGACTACCCAGTCAAGGATATATGCACCAAAGCGTTTCGGTGTATCAACATCACACGGCGTATGATCGGTAATCGCATATAGCTTTGTATATAAACCTGTCATATTCAGCTGCATTTTCCTACCTCCTTTCTTCATACAGGGCATCCACTGCCTTCTTCATACGCTGCAGTCCCTCCAGAAGCTTGGCTCTTGGACAACCGCAATTCATACGCAGATAGCCCTTTCCATTACTGCCGTAGGTTTCTCCCTTCATGATAGCGACCTTACCGATATGCACCAGGGCTTCCTGCAGCTCCTCACTCGAAAACGGTACAGCTCTGACATCAATCCATGCAAGATAGGTCGCCTGCGGCATAGCAAAGCGCATATCCGGAAAATGCTCCTTCACAAACTGCTCCACCAGCTCCATATTTCCGCGGATATAATCGCACAGCTGATCGACGTAATCGTCACATTTTGTATAGCCGACCATGGTCGCATGCATCCCGAAAATACTTGCGGAATTCAGAAGTCGCGCTTTCTTGTCTGATACAGAAATTCATCCCGTACCGTTGCATCCGGAATCACCGCATAGGAGCCGATCAAGCCGGGAACATTCAAGGTCTTACTGCACGAGCTGACCAGAAACAATCTGTCATATTCCCCAATATACTCCAGAATCGGCGTATGCCTTCCCCTCAGCTGCATATCCATATGAATTTCATCCGATATGATGGCCGTTCCATGCGACTTACAGATCGATACCATTGTTTGCAGCTCCGCTGGACTCCACAGACGTCCGGTTGGATTGTGCGGAGAACATAACAGAAATATAGAACAACCTTTTATATCCTCTTCAAATTTGTCAAAGTCAATTTCAAAATCATGCTTTCCATGTACCAGATCATGACTGATGAGAATGCGATCCTGATCCTCAATAACTGTGAAGAAGGAATCATACATGGGATTTAAGCTCAGAATACGATCCTTTGGTTTGGATAACAGCCGGATCAGAAGAGAGACGGAATACATGACACTGGGACTGTATAAAATCCAGTCTTCTTCCATGCGGCATTGAAAGCGCCGTTGAAAGTATCCGGTAATACTCCCCTTAAAATCGTGATGATTCCATCTGGTATAGCCGTATATTCCGTGCTGTGCCACCTTTTGAATCGTGTCGCTGATCGGCTTGGGAATCCGGAAGTCCGTATCGGAAATAGAAAACGGAAGCAGGTCTTTTTCTCCAAAGCGGTCTTCGATATAATCCCACTGTGTACAATAGGTGCCCCTGCGCTCGATCACTTCATCAAAATCATACTTCATGTGCTGCATCCTCCTTCAGAATCAAAAGCCCCTTGCTTGTCTTATTCATCACTGTACCGATACCGTTTCTGATTACCACATCATCCTCTATACGGATTCCACCGATGCCGGGCAGATAGATTCCGGGTTCACAGGACATCATCATGCCTTCCTGCAGAATTACAGAGCCTGTTTCATTCAAAATCGGATATTCACAGCCGTCGCCGATTCCAAGACCGTGCCCCAGACCGTGTGTAAAATAGTCTCCGTATCCTCACGGGTAATGACAGACCTTGCGGCGTTGTCTACCTGCTTTGCCACTGCCCCCTGCTTTATTGCACGGATACCTGCGAGCTGTGCCTCCAGTACAATATGGTAGATACTTGCAATTTTCGGCTGCGGCTTCCCGATAAAGCAGACTCTGGTCATATCAGACTGATAGTTTTTATACTGAATACCGAAGTCCATGAGGATCGGCTCATGCGCACGGATTTTCCTTCCTGTCGGCGTCCGTGCGGCAGGGCACTGCGCTCTCCTGTTCCTACGATTGTTTCAAAGGACATCTGTGCAGCTCCGGCAGATATTGCATAATACTGCAGCAGTGCAGATATTTCATATTCACTCATACCGATATGCAGATGATGGATGACTCTTTGATAAATATCATCCGTAATATCCACTGCCTCCTGCATAAGACGCTGTTCCTCTTCATCCTTGCAGATGCGAAGCATATGAATTTCCTCATCCAGCAAACGGATCTCAACACCGAGAGCCTCCATGCGCCAGTATTCCTTCACCAGTTGCTGCGAGCTCTCCACCCCCATGCTTGTACAGGCATGCTTGTGCAGCAGCTCTTCAACAACGCCAAGATATCCGTTTCCACCGGTATGCGGCATATGCTGGACAATCTGTAAATCATGCTCCCGCTCGTTTGCCTCTACCAGATAACGTCCATCGACAATCAGGTATCCCTGGTCCCTCATAAGCAGAATCTGACAGCCGCTTCCAGTCAGTGTGTCCATATACTTTTTCATTGTTTTACTTTTGATCAGCAATGCATCCAGCCTCTGCTCCCGCAGAAATGCTTGCAGCTTTCCTAAGCGCTTCGCCATTGCACAGCACCCCTTTCCTCTATTTGATAAATAAGGCAGACCTGCGCCTGCCTTACCATACTGCTGTCTTTAGAAATCCAGATCCAGATCGTTCAGCAATGCTTCATCCTCTGCGGAGATGGCACTTTTCTGTGCTTCCACAGCCTTTTCATTCTCCAGCTCACGTTTCTCATACAGCTTGAAGAACGGATACCACAGAGCGATGGATCCCAGCATCTGTATGGCATTAACGACGATGGTTCTCCAGTCCAGATTGACCAGATAGCCCTCCAGGAAGACACCGACATACGGCGGATTGAAGACCGGCATATCCAGCAGTCCCATATCCATCAGCCAGTGCGGGAAGGTTCCAAGAATTGCCCCTCCGATGACATAAGGTATAAAGAACAGCGGGTTCAATACGATTGGCGCTCCAAACAGTATCGGTTCATTGATTCCGAACAATGCAGGTATCAGGGCAACACGGCCGATTTTCTTCTGTGCCGCCGCCTTTGAGAAGATGCACCAGAATACCAGACCGAAGGTGACACCGGTTCCTGTGAAGTTTGCGAAAGCAGAGATTGCACCACCGGTATAGAAATGCTCCAGCGGCAGATGTGCCTTGTAGTTGGCGATATTGTCAGCCAGAAACTGTGTGGAGATCGGGCTGGTGATCGGACTGAGTACAGACGGGTGAATACCGAAGAAGAACAGCAGACAGCTCATCATCTGCAGGAAGGTGAATGCCAGCGGGTTATCCATGGAGCCTACCAGCGGTGCCAGAAGATTGGTGAAGATCATCGGCGGTATGGTTTCAAATACGTTCACACATACGACGCGGATAATCAGGAAGAATCCGATAACGATAACAGAAATCGGAATCATTTCAAAGGAACGTGATACAAAATCAGGTACGGACTCCGGCATTTTGATGGTAAAATGCTTTTTAATACACCAGCGATACAGCTCTACCGCAATAATGGTCGCAAACATAGCGGCAAACAGCCCCTTGGTACCCAGATAGGTTCCGGAAATGCCACCGTCCTCCGTATATTCAACTGCCATCATTAGGAAGCGATAATTCCCATACTCATACAGCCGGGAACATCCAGCTTGTAGGAATTTGCCAAATGGTAGGCGATAATAGCCGTCACATACAAGGACATCAGACTCATCCCGACATTGAACGGAATATAAATGATGTCCAGATTTGCAGTGATCCACTGTGATATTGGATTCTCTGCACCGATCATATTCGGAATTGCTTCCGGAATCAGACAGAAGCTTCCGATAATCAGTAACGGTGTCATCGCTACCATTGCTTTCTTGATTGCGCTCAGATGCACCTGTTTATCCATCTTATTGGCGATCGGAGTCAGATATTTATTCATAAATGCCTCAAATTTATCAAACATGTTTCCACTCTCGCTTTCTTTTTTATAATTCCCCTCAGAATTATTTCTGCATATCTGCTTTTTTTCTTGCGATCAATGCCATTTTCATAACCGTGGCTCCATCCATTTTTCCATACGTATCCTTGTCTACGATAACATAAGGAATATGGTACGGATCGATGATCGGCTTGATGTAGTCGATTTTGTGTGCAATCTGCGGTCCGATGACAAGCACATCCATGCCTTCCACTTCACTCTGCAGTAAATCTACCGGTATAGCAGTGAATTGGAAATCATCGATATTCAGCTTGGCACTGTCCTTCACAGTTTTCTTCATGCTGTCCATCAGCATGGTTGTGGAGAAGCCTCCTGCACAGCACAATACGATTTTCATGTTATTTACCCTCCTTTGCCTCAAATACATTTATCATTTCCTCAATCAGATCTCTCGCTAATTGAGAAGTCATATAATGGTCCTGCGCATGAACCATCAACAACCCGATTTCCGGTTTCTCATCACTGTCACTCATTTCTGCAGTGATGAGCTTTGTCTGGATTTTGTGTGCCTCCAGATCTATCTTTCTCGCCTGGGCAAGCAGCTCGCGTGCCTCATCGTAACGGCTTTCCTTTACCATTTTTAAAGCCTCAAATGCTTTCGCCTTACTATCTCCGGCAGCAGAAATCATGCCTACGATTTCCTGTTCCAACTGATTCATTTCGTCTCCTCCTCGTTAATATGCAGTAAATGCTTCCATTCTCTCTTTCGTTAATGCTTTCGCCAGCTGTACAACCAGCTCTATCGTATGCTCCAGATCCCGTGTATCCACCAGACTCCAGGAGCCGTGGCAATAGCGAAGCGGTATTCCGATGACCATAGCAAGTGTGCCGCTGCGGCTGATTCCCGCATTGCCGGCGTCAGTACCTCCACCGCTGAACATATCACACTGATAAGGGATATCATGTATCTGTGCAATCTCTTTGACAAACGCCAGCAGCTTTTCATTCGGTGCCAGTGTTTTATCGTAATGCACCAGCATGCAGCCCTTTCCCAGCCTGCGGTGGTTGGTATAGTTTCTCGACAGCTCCGGATGATTCGCCACATCGAGTGCAAATACAAGATCGGGTTCTTCCTTATATACTGCTGTTTTCCCTCCGCGCACACCAACCTCTTCACTGCTGGTTGCACACAGGATGATTTCATTTTCCAATGACAGCTCATGAAGTCGTTTCATCGCCTGTGCCAGCACATAGCAGCCGCTCGATCATCCATCGCCTTGCCGGCATATACATGATCCTGATTGAACGGATGTGCATTGCTGTCAAAGCAGACCATATTGCCGATTTCCACACCAAGTGCCGCGACCTCCTCCCGAGCGTCACAGCCAAGATCCACATACAGCTCCCTGACATGGTGATTCTCATCCGTTGTGATGTTCAGAATACCGGATACCTTTGATCCGCTAGCCGTCGTAATTCTGACCTTCTGCATTTCCATGCTTTTCTGCTGGACGCCGCCCAGCGCAATCAGATACACAAAGCCGATATCCGATATATGCCGCACAAGAAAGCCGACCTCATCCATATGGGCGCAAAACATGATTTTCAGCGGTTTTTCAGCTGTCCCCTTTTTGTGAAAGGAAATGCTGCCCAGCGTATCGTACGTGATTTCATCACTGTATGCGGACAATTCCTCCTTCAATATGGCACGCACCTCCCCCTCTTTGGAAGCAACCGCATCCGCATTGGACAGGCGTACCAGTAGCTCTTCTTTCATATACTTCCTCCATCCAGTTCCTTCATAACAATCAACAGCTCCTCCAGTGTCCGACTGCTTAACACACGCTCCAGACGCTTTTCGTCCTTCATGAGCTGATACAGCTTCCGGGTGATATCCTTGTGCATCTCATAGCTGCTTCTTGTCAGCGATATCATAAAGATAATGCGCACCTCTTTGCCCTCATGCAGCAGCGGCTTATGCAAAATACAGACCGATATCATATTCTTTTCCGCGAGAATCTGAATCGGATGCGGAATAGCAACACCATGTGCGTAGACGGTGCTCATATAGGACTCGCGTTCCATGACATAATCCGCATAATGCGCACCTCCATAGCCGCAGGTTTCCAGCTGGTCCGCCATCTGCTTCAGCAGATGCAGATAGTCCGTTTCCTCACTGATCTGAAAGAAATCACGGCTGAACAGGGAATACATATAGGAATCCACATCGGCTATGCTCAGGGAATCACAGTTATCAAACTGCAGCACCTGCCGGATACGTATCAGATCCTGATCATCCAGCAGCTCCTTGATATAGATGATCGGAGCACTGAACTCCCGGTTTAAAGGGACGATGGTAAAAATCAGATCCGGCTGAAACGCTGCCAGCTCCTCCAGCTGAAGAAAGCTGAAGGTTTCCACCTCTGCCTTGACAAACAGCGATTCTATCTGCAGCTTAATCAGGTATGCACTGCCCCCGCCGGTGGAGCAGACAACACCGATGCGGTTAAACCGCCGGATACGCAGCTCCCGTTCCTTTTCCATGTGCGCCGCAAAATGTGTCGCAACAAAGCCGACCTCATCATGCGTCGCTTCCACATCATATTTTTCTTTCAGCATATCCGCAAAGCGTATGGCAATGTTGAAGATCATCGGATAGCGAATACAAATTTCACTGATCAGATTATTCTTATACGATATTTTCTGATGCAGCCGGTCGATCAATAGGGATACATGGGTAAGCAGTGAAGTTTTAAACACCTCATCCTCACTGAATTCTGTTCCATATACCTCATCGCATTCCTGCAGGAACTGATCGATATCGGCACGCAGGCTTACACTGAAGGAGCTGGCGGGCACCATCTGCCGGATATTGATCCGCAGAACCTCAAGAAACTGCTGATAGGTCTTTTTCGATATGCCATAGGTGAATAAGCCTTCGACGGTCTGTATGACCTGTGCTCCGACCCGTTCACATGCATCCTTACCCTCGTCTGGATGATATCGTTTCTCTTTTTGAATCTGTGCCAGATACAGCGTGACCTTCAGCCATACCATAACATTTTTCAATTCGTTATAATTGATATTGAGATGCTCCCGCTCAATGCTGTGTACCAGTACCTCATGAATCCGGCTAAAGGAAGCCTCCTCCTTTTCCAGCTCCTGTGTGATAAAGGTATTCCCATCAAAATACAGCTCGCACATCAGCTTTCTGATATGCTGTGTATCTCCACGGATGCGGATGCCGTAATGACTTTTCTTTTCCAGCTGCAACTGATGGACCTGCAGCTGCTTTTCCACTTCCTGTAAATCCTTTTTTACTGAGGTGCGGCTGATTTGAAACTGCTCTGCCATACGATCCATGGAAACATAGCTTTCCTGCAATGTCAGATACGCCATCATGTTCTTGACACGGTCCTTCATATCAAACATGGTTTCATGCTCGAGTGATTTCATGAATTCATCCAGCAGACGGTCATTGATTACTTCAAGCAGATATCCGTTCCCCCTGCGCATGTGCAGCTGATACCCGTTTCTTGAAGAAATCTGTATCAGATATGACAGGTCATTCTGTATCGTTCTTCTGGATACATCATATCGCTTCATGAAATATTCCATGGGCAGGTATTCCTTCATTGTCAGAAAGTCTTTCATTATGGAATATAATCTCATACAGGATTCTCCTTTCTTGTTTTCGGTATCGCTTACATCCACATTATAAGATTGCTTTCACATTAAGAACAGATTAACAATTACGCCTGAATGTGCAAATAAAATCGTAAAGTGCTGCTATGATAACGGATGTAAAAGATACAGGGATAATAGTAACATATAGATAAATGCTTCGTTCCCGCCATCTTTATCGGTGCAGAATGTCCTTACCGATATGGAACTGTGAATCTTTACGTTAATTTTTCCGTTTCCGTATCCTCTTTTTCCTAAAGTATTGCATGTTTTTTCAGAAACAATTAGTATATTATTGAAGTGAGTGTACACAAGAAGAGCAACAGCAATGAAGTGTCACCGTATCATGAAAGCAATGAATTTTTTCTGACTGTCCTGCTGTTTCTCACGAGCTTATGTTTCATATGGAGGTATGCATGATGACGGATAACGAAAGAAAGCGTTTAAGAGAATTAAACAGCAAAAACGAAGAATTCAACAAACGATTATATGAGAATGCGAGAAGCTATGCAAAAGGCTTGTTTGCGCTCAGCATACTGGCATTGCTAATTCTGCTATTATATTTGTTATTATAAGCGATATGGAATTCTTGAATTCTTTGCCTTTAAGCTTAACCAGTATATAATATGTTATTTCCTATAAACCTGGATTTTAAGCGACATCCGCAATAATACAAGATATAAAAAGAAGTCATGTAACTGGCATTCATAACAGTGCTTACATGACTTTCTTATAATTTTATTTTTACCACCACTGCCTAAAAGGACACACTATTTGTGTGTCCATGTTGTTTTCACTAAATCCTTCAGCTGAAGCTTTACACTTGATTGTCCCGCAACCAGAGCTTTGCTTAAACGGAAGCCGTATTCATCCTTATTCTTTGTTTTATTGACGCTCAGATACATCCATGGAAGCTCCTGCATACCGCTGTCAAGGATAACATTTACACTACCCTCGAGCTCATAAGCCTTATGCTTTTTCTCTATGTCATGGGAAACAACAGAGACAATACTTCCGCCCTGTGTGCTGAATTCCCCGCTTGCCTCAAAATAGATGAGATAGGCATTGGTTTCTTCCTCCACATCCGAAAGATAGATCGTATTTCCTTCACTCTCATATACCTTTTGTCCCTCGTTGGAGGACACATCCTTCAGCTGGAAGGTATACACAGCCTCTTCTTTTATTTCCTGCTGTATCGTACGATAATTGCTGGATTCCTGCAGATAGCCCATTGCCTTACGCTGATCGTCGATTGCCACACTGCGGCTGATGGCATAAAAGCTAATCATAATGATTACAGCCACCAGTATACTAATCACCGCACGGTTCCGGCCTTGCTTTTTTTGTTTTTCAACAGCAGCGGCTCCGGTACATTGCGCACAATCCCATTGATAAAGGCTGTTTCATCCCCATTGTAAATATCCTGCGGCTGCAGGCTTCGCAGCTGGGCAGTATACAGCTGATTCGCAATGTCATGCAGCTCCACATTCAGATAGCTGCTCTCTCTTATTTTTTTAAGAAGTCGATTTTGTATTTTCCTGTATTCCTGCAGGTATTCCTGTTCCAGCAGGTCCAGTATTTCATTATTTTCCATGTTTATGACCTCTTTCCTGTCCTATTATAGTATATCATATGAATCCGATTGCGTGAGCATTTATACGATAACAAATACACCGTAAAATTACAATGTTTTTTCTATGAAAAATTATGGAAAAGTATACTTTCATGGGTTATGTATCCATTTCCCGGGGAATATCTTTTTGTACAATCCTGTTTGTTCCAGCTAAGAACATCCAATCCTTTTCATTTTTTTAACATTTACCTCTGAACCAAACAGGCGTATAATAAGATACAAATATCAAAGGGGTAGTAGAATGAATAAAGAGAAGTCAAAAAACAGAGGTTTGATGACTGAGGGAGTCATCTGGAAGGAAATTCTGCTGTTTTCCATACCACTGCTGCTGGGAAATCTGTTTCAGCAGCTGTATAATGCAGTGGATTCCGTTGTTGTGGGGAATTATATCGGGGCACAGGCACTTGCGGCTGTAGGCTCCAGTGCGCCTGTCATCAATTTACTTGTCAGCTTTTTCATGGGACTTGCGGTTGGGGCCGGCGTCATCATCTCCCGCTATTTCGGGGCAAGAAAAAAAGAAGAGCTGCACATCGCCGTGCATACCTCGCTGGCACTGACCTTTGCGGCAGGTCTTGTTATGACGCTGATTGGCGTACTTATTTCTCCTTATGTACTGCAATGGGTAGGAACACCAAGTGATGTCATGGAAAGCTCCGTACTGTATCTGCGTATTTATTTTCTGGGCATTTTGTCTGTGATGGTTTACAACATGGGAAGCGGTATCCTGCGGGCAGTGGGTGATTCCAGAAATCCGCTGTACTTTCTGATCGTGTCTTCCGTCACCAACATCATTCTGGATATGCTGTTCGTCATCGTCTTTCACATGGGAATTGCCGGAGTCGGATGGGCCACGCTGATTGCACAGACCATCAGTGCTGTATTAACCATGCTTCTGCTTATGCGTACCAAAGAAGAATACCAGGTAAAGCTGAAGCATATCCGCTTTCACAAGCATATGCTTTATGAAATTGTCCGACTGGGACTTCCCAGCGGTATGCAGAATGCCATCGTTTCCTTTTCCAATGTTATCGTGCAAAGCAACATCAACGCCTTCGGTTCTCTGGCAATGGCAGGCTGCGGTTCCTACACCAAGATCGACGGCTTTGCTATACTTCCGGTTATGAGCTATTCCATGGCACTGACCACGTTTACCGGACAGAATATGGGGGCTAAAAAATATGACCGGGTAAAGCAGGGCGCAAAGACCGGCATTCTCATGAGTGTCATAACGATTGTCTGCATTTCTGCCCTGCTGCTGATGTTAGGTCCTAACGTTCTTGCGATTTTCTCCAGTGATCCGACAGTGATCAATTATGGACTGTATATGATGCATGTACTCGCACCGGGCTATATCTTCCTGGCAATATCCCATGCCTTTAACGGTATCATTCGTGGCGCAGGCATCACGACAGTGCCTATGATCGTTATGGTCACATGCTGGTGCGGGCTGCGTATGGCATGGATTCTAACCAGTGTACCGTTGTTTCATGATATCGGTGTCGTCTTTATGGGATGGCCGCTGACCTGGATTGCCAGTGCCTATGGCTGTTCCTGTATTATCGTAAGGGAAAATGGATGACACGCTATGATTCTTAAAGACAGATAAAAACCATCGATGAACCAGAATATTCGATGGCTTTTTACTATATTTATGCTGTATGTGCCGGCTGCTTTTGTGACTGCGGTCTGCGTCTGCGGTTGTTCCGCTTTGGTGTAGCTGCCGATGTTTGCGTCTTCATTGCAGCACTGCGGTTCTCACTTCGATTGGATACGGAAGGCTTCGCTGCGGGTTTCTGCCTTCTTCTATTCTGCGACTGTGCAGATGCCGCAGGCTCCAGATTACGCATTGGAAACTCGCGGTCCTCCACAACCGGTATGTGCATACGAATCAGCTTTTCGATATTCTTTACATACTCTGCTTCATTGCAGTCAGAGAATGCAATGGCACAGCCCTGTCTGCCGGCTCTGCCGGTACGTCCAATGCGATGTACATATACTTCAGCCTCATTGGGGATATCAAAGTTAAATACATGACTCAGCTCCTGAACATCGATTCCTCTTGCGGCGATGTCTGTAGCAACAAGTACCCGGCTTTTTCCTTCCTTGAATTGCAGCAATGCCTGCTGACGCGCATTCTGAGATTTATTTCCATGAATCACACCGGTTGTTACACCGTTTTCATTCAGATACTTTGCCAGACGGTTTGCATTGCTTTTCGTCCTTGTGAATACAAGTGCATTTTGTACGCGGTTCTTCTGTAAAAGCTTTAACAGCAGGCGTTTTTTGTTTGCTTTGTCCACATAATACAGACTCTGATCGATCTTTTCCACTGTAGTTGATGCCGGTGTCACCTCAATGCTGACAAGCTCATGCAGTAAGGACTGGGCAAGTTTACGGATTTCTGAAGGCATGGTGGCACTGAAAAACAATGTCTGCTTCCTTTTGGGCAGCTTTGCGATAATCCGCTTTACATCCGGAAGAAATCCCATATCCAGCATACGGTCTGCTTCATCCAGTATGAAGATTTCAATATGGCTGATGTCAATTATGCCCTGTTGAATCAGATCATTCAATCGACCGGGTGTTGCGACCAGAATATCCACTCCGGCCTTCAAAATACGTTCCTGCGGCTTCTGCGGTACACCGCCAAAGATGACGGCACTGCGTATTGTTGTATATTGGGCATACGCTGTGATGTTTTCCTGAATCTGTATGGCAAGCTCTCTGGTCGGTGTTACGATTAGGGAGCGGATGCTTTGTTTATAATGCTTCTTTAACAATTGAATTGTCGGAATGGAGAATGCTGCTGTTTTTCCGGTACCGGTCTGTGCACAGCCGAGAATGTCACGACCCTGCAAAGCGTAGGGTATCGCCTGTTCCTGAATTGGTGTGGGATCAACATATCCCTGTTCTTTAACAGCCTTTAAAATAGGCTCTGTTATATGTAATGTTTGAAATTTCATGTTCTCTTCTTTCTATCAGGCATGAAAAGCGATACTTATTGTTCATCCTAAGTATCGCGTTAGCCTTGAATTTAAGCAACCTCATCATAACACACTTTGTTGCAGAACAGAAGATTTTTTTGAAATTTCACAAAGATTCACATAGAAACATGTGCTTTGTATATCTATGCTTTACCAAACGTGAGTGAGTATTTATATTTTTCTGCACGGTAATAGGAGCGAACATATTCTACAGGTTTTCCGCTCTGATCCAGAGAAGTTCTCGTTCTCAGCAGCAATGCCGTGTGCTCTGCGACCTGCAGTTCACTACTGATAGGAGCATGTGCATAGCCAACCTCAATATCCTCATACACGCTTGTGATACGAATACCTTTTTCACGTTCAAGATATTCATATAAAGAAGATCGATATACATTCTCGTCGACAGACAGATTCAAAGCTGCAGGAAGATAAGAAGTTATGGAGCATAGCGGCTCCTGATTTACATAATACACACGATGCAGTCTTAAAACATTCACGCCTTCCTCAATTTGCAGTGCATTAGCGATATCCTCTCCAGCCTTGACAATCGTCACTTCCACAGAATGAATGTTGTATTGAATACCTTTATTTCGCATTTCCTGTGAAAAATTCGTAACCTCATTCAGACTCTCCGTAATTTTTGGATAAATCACTCTTGTTCCCTTTGAGCGTTCCTTCACAACATACCCCTCTGCAACCAATGCATCTATAGCAAGGCGTATTGTCATACGGCTGACACCGAAAATTTCCTGAAGCTGCTTTTCTGTAGGTATCGTTTCATTGAGCCGATATACCCCGTTTTTAATATCATTCAGGATTATTTGTTTAATCTGACTATACAGAGGCATTGATCCAGCATCTTGGTTCAATTTAATTTTTTCCATGATACCACCACCTGTATATCATTATATCATTTCAATATCCCAAGCGAAACATATTATCGCTGATTTTCCGGTAAATCTTTTTCAAAAGCCAATCATCGCTGCTGTAACCACGGTTCCAATCAGAATAGCAAGGAAGAACATAAACACATTTGATACGACTGGTGTAACGAAGATGCCGCCATGAGGAGCAGGCACTCCGACATTGAACAGCATGGACAGCGCCCCAGTTATTCCCGCTCCGGTGATAATAGAAGGTATGATAACCTTCGGATCGGCGGCTGCATATGGTATTGCGCCTTCACAAATGAAGGACAGTCCCATAATGTAATTAGCCTTTGCGGCATCGCGCTGCTCCGCATTGAATTTCTTCTTGAATATTGTCGCTGCCAGAGCTACACCGACTGCCGGCACCATGCCGCTGGTCATGACAGCACCCATAATTTCCGTATTTCCTGCCTCCAGCATAGCAATGCTAAACGCATAAGCTGCCTTGTTAATTGGCCCGCCAAGATCAGCAGCCATCATCATTCCAAGAACAAGCCCGAGCAGTATTTTATTCGTTCCGCCTAAGCCATTCAAGAAATTTGTAATCAGTACATTCACATCACTCATAACAGGATTCAGACATACAACAATCAACATTCCAACGACAAATACACTAATGAGCGGATACAGGAGAACCGGCTTTATGCCATCCAATGATTTTGGTAATGGCTTTAAAAGCTTTTTCAAGCCCAATACAACATAACCGGCAAGAAATCCGGACACCAGAGCGCCAAGAAATCCACTGCCTCCGTTATATGCAAGCATACCGCCTACAAGACCTGGAGCCAATCCGGGACGATCTGCAATACTGTAAGAAATATAGCCAGCGAGTATAGGAAGCATCAGGCCAAATGCCGCATCTCCAACCTGCTTGATCCAGGCCGCAAGCTGATTAAATTGCTCACTATCTGCAGAAGCGGAGTTTATGCCCCACAGAAAAGAGATAGCAATCAGAATACCGCCTCCAACAACAAGAGGAATCATGTTGGATACACCACTCATCAAATGCGTATAAATGCCATGTGCTCCACCCTGGATATTGACCGCTTCTTCTTTTTCAGCTTCAAACAACGGTGCCTTCAAAGCCTGTGCGATCATTGCTTCCGGTTCCTTGATTCCCTGTGAAACAGTTGTTTGATAAACACGTTTTCCGTGAAAACGTGTCATAGCAACCTTAGTATCCGCGGCAATCAAAATAGCATCAGCCTCTTGTATTTCCTTCTGCGTAAGCACATTCTCTGCCCCTGAAGAACCGTTTGTTTCTACTTTAATTTCATAATGCATCGCTTTAGCAGCTTTTTCTATATTTTCTGCAGCCATGTAGGTATGTGCAATTCCTGTCGGACATGCTGTTACAGCCAGCAGCTTTCCTTTACTCTCCATTTTCGTTATCCCTTTCTCTTTCCACTCGGATATTATATGATACAATGCATCTACATCGGAGGCTTCAAGCAGATGTTTTCGGAAATCGTCATCCATCAGCTTTCGGCTCAGCTCTGCCAGAAAATTCAGGTGCTTTGCACTTGCATGTTCAGGTACGGCTATCATAAATATCAGCCTCACGCTGTCTCCCTCTATGCTTTCATATGCAATCGGTGTTTCTGATTTTAAAAATATTACAATCGGTCGGGTGATAAATTCCTTTTGTACATGAGGAATAGCAACATCGTTTCCCACTCCGGTTACAGACAGCTGTTCCCTTGACCACAGTGCCTGTTCAAATGCCTCCTGATGCTTAGCGTCAATTTCCTTTTGAGATACCATGTATTCCGCAAGATAGTGAAATAGCTGTTCTTTGTTTTGAATGTTCTTCGTGATGATGATATTCTTTCTTTCAATGGTTTCTTTCATATGATTACCTCACTTGAATTTGCGTTTGTTTCAACGCTTCATACAACTGCATTCCTCCCTCATGATTACCCCATAATTCATGTAGACCTGCTAATAATTCCTGCTGTGACAGCGGATGCTTTCTCAGCATATTCTCTGAACATATCAAATGATTCAAAAACTGTATACCTTCATCAATATTCGTGCCATTCTTCTGAAGCTGTAACAGCGGCTGTACAAAACGCTCCTCGATAGTAAGCTTTGTCCATAGGTTTCTTGCGACAGAGTGCAAATCTCTTGGTATACTTGAATTTGAAAGCCGTTGCCGATAGCGATTAAACCACATATCAGATTCTTCTGGCTCGATGCCATAGGTTTGATGAAGCAGCTTCATCAGCAGCTTCATATAAGGTAGCACCTCCTTTTGTATGGCTTCATCCTGAGCCGCTTCATACAGATATGTTTTTCCCTTTGCCAGTGCGAGAAAGGAAATGGCATCCGCATAAGAATTGAGAAGATAACGTTTACGATAAAAATGTCCTCTGATATTGTCCGTACTATCAATCAAAGCTATTCTGGTATCCGCAGTAACATGTTTATCAACACTGCATTCATGAAAGGTTTCGGTAGTGACTTCAAGTTTTGGTCTGCTGCACAGATTCGATCGACAATCGTATCCGGTATCTGAACCTCATTCAAGCGACATCTTTCATCATCATCCTGGCGAAGGATAACAATAATTCCCTGAAGTAAGAGCAACCCCCTCTACATTTTCACAGCAGATCACACAACGTTGCTTGTTGTTTTGATTTCCCCATGCTTCACATATAACAGGAGCAACATATTTCAGATTTTCTCTGCGAACAGATGTAGTTACAGTTGCCGCCTTCCGCAGCCATTCCAGAAGTTTGTTTTTCTCCTTCACGGGAGAACAGGCATCCAGAATCCTGATAAATACATCTCTGGACTCCTCATCACGAATATGAAGTGTATATCCATTATTTTGATTGAATTGCGTCAGAAGCGTTTCATTTGTTTCTGCCAGTACGACCTGTTTCCCGCTTTCACTCAGAAGCGGTACGACCAGTCCTCTGCCTAATGCACCTGCCCCAAAATGTACAACCATATTTTCTTTCATTTCATTCTCCCTTCTCTTCTGTTGACAGACAATCAGATTGCCCAAATGCATAATACAACAACTTTTCCGCAGTACGATCCCAGCCGTAGCTTGCTACATAGGCTGCCAGCTTTTCATCTATACGATCCAGCTGAGATAAAGCAATAGCGGCAAATGCTCCAGCTGAGGATATAGGATGACCTTACCGGGATATATCCCTGTGCTACCTGAATGAGCGCTTCCTTAACCGCATTCATTCCTGCCACAGCCACCACGTTGCAATCCGGATTTATAGATTTATTCTCAACACGCTTCAGTACTGCAAGCTCATCCTGAACAGTAGACCCACTGCTTGCCAGTATTCTGGTCCATGCGTCACTACCGCTCCCAGCGGCAGTTCTGTAAAATTGCCGTAGCTGGTACCGGAGAACAGATACAGCTTGCCGTTCTTTTTTAGAAAGCAGAGCCTTTTTCAATCGGGTCAGTACCCGGCGCACTGATTACAACATCATCGAAACCAGCGGGAGCTGCCTGTTGAAGCTTTATTTTCCAATCCGATTCATCCGTTGCTATACCAAGCAGTTTTTTACCATTCGGTACGCTATATCCGAAAAATCATCCAAAAGTACCTCAATCTTGCACGCCCTCTTGCAGTCACTGCAATCAATGATGGTCCATCACTTTTCATCAGAGCCTCAAGGTGTGGATACGCCCCATAGCACCGGCTCCCCCCATAACGAGTAGTGAGCCTTCAGGTTTCAACTCATGGGCGAGTCGTTCTTTCTCAAAAGCCTTTGACAGTCGTTTTGTCATTGTTCCTAAAAAGCTGATTCTGCTGTAATGGATTTGCGCAATATCGCAGGATACCATCTGGTTGCTGCTTTTATCCGCCAGCCAGCAGAACACTGCATCATTACATAAATGTGCAATGATTTCTTCCAGAATCTCGGTGGATGGATTCCCCAAAATCAACACATCCTCAAAACCACCGCTGAAGAATGCTTTTGCCTCCTGCAAAGAGTTTGTTTCTAACGCACAGGCTATCTCCAGCTTATTTGCAGTATTTGTACACAGGCAGATACGCTTATGCCATAAATCCATATCCAGATCATAGTAGTTCATATCATCTGCCGCATAAATCAACAGACCTTTATCTGCAGCGAAGTGCTCTCGTGCAAACGGACGATAAATGGCTTCCACACAGGCATTCGGCTCAAGCTGTGCAATGGAGCGTAGCTGATAGATTCCTTTACGGGAAAAATCGTAACACCATGATCAGAGTTAAAAACAGATTCGTGCAGCAGCATATACGTTTGCATACCGCCTTCTACATTCACTCCAATACAGTAGCGAAGCTGTTCCTTATATACATCCGGCTGAATGCCAACACGCATTCCCGGCCTCCAGTCATTTTTCAAATTTGCGCCTGCCTGTACAATAGTTAAAGACAGCTCATGTCCCAGAATTGCTGGGTTTTCCTGAAAATTTCTATCCTTGAATAACGGATATTTATTTCCCATGCGAATCATTTTGATATCGGATGCACAAATCGCTACAGCATCAATCCGGGCCAATACCTCATCCGGCTTTGGCTGCATCTTTTCCTCTTCAATCCATGTATCCTGAATACCGAAGGATGCCATTCCCTGTCCCAAGTAATACCAAACCTTATTTTTCATATCCATATTTCCTTTCCATTTCTACCTGCCATTTATTAGAAGCATAGAGCTACGCATTGCCAATGTACCTTTGTTTGAATCAAACACGTCTTTAATCACTGCATTGGTTATAACGTTATATTCTTTATACTTTCATTATAACGTTATGATGTATTTTGTCAATTCTTTTTTATTAAATTATTGATTACTATGCACAATGATGTAATACATTACAAAATAAAGGTCATGGAGCATCATAAATTTTTAGTAACAACGTGTTAATTGTCATACAAAAAAAAGGCACACATTATATGGCCCCTTTGAAGTATGATTGAGTCTTGAAAGAGATTTTTTTCAAGACTGTAATATATCAGCGTCAGCTCGTCAATGAAATCCATTATTTTAATTCTTTAAGGTCTTCTTTAAAATACTCTGTGATGAACAATTCATATTTCATTTGAATTATATATTCCGCAATACAGCCTGCTAGGGAAACAGATTCAAATCACCATTGCTAAAACCAGTTTTCAATTCCTAATACCCAAATTCTTCACAAGTATATAAGACACAAAAAGTTCGCACGATAATTTTATCCTGCGAACCTTTTTATCAGATTCAATATTTCCTACCTTAACACATATTCCTTCAAAAACCGACTGACTCCCTGCTCCGTATTCGGCTTTGCGATATAATCCGCCATTTCCTTTACCTCTGACTGACCATTTTCCATACAAACACTGATTCCGGCTGTGGAAAACATTGTCGCATCATTGAAGTTATCACCAAACACCATCGTCTGCTTCGGCTGTACATGCAGCAGCTCCATCAGTCGTACCAGCGTCTTTCCCTTTGTCGCATCCACATGCGTGATCGTGTATACATCATCCTCACTGCGTACAGCATGCAGGCTTTCACAATGCGCATTGATCGTATGCAAAACAGGCTCCATCACATTCGCATTCTTTGCGACCATAACCACCTTGAAGATAGCATGCCCCAGCATATCCCGATAATCGACTGCCTGCTTCATCCTTGTTTTTCCACGCAGCCGGTTCAGAAAGAACTGGAGCCGCGCATCCTGCAGTGTGGTTGTAAAAACAACATCGTCTGTGTAAGCAATACATGGAATATCCTGTTGCTGCAGCTGCTGAAAAGCAAATGCCAGCTCTTCAGATTCCATGCTTTTCTCATAGATGCAGGCATCTCCCTGAAACATATTCGCCCCATTATTTGCGATAAAGGGAAGCTGCAGGGACAGCTCCTTCAGATATGGCTGCATAATATGAATATTGCGCCCGCTTGCCAGTGTGAACATGATATCGCGTTTCTCCAATTCCTTTATCACATCAACGATTCCGGCATCCAACTGCTTTTCATCATCCAGCAGTGTGCCATCCAAATCGGCAACAATCAGCCGAAGATCTGCAAAGCTGCTCATACAAAGACCTGATCCAGCTTATCACGCAGGAAGCAGAGGCATGCGTGCATACCTTTTGCCAATCTGAATTTCCCGTGTACCAAAATTCCCCTACAAACATCCGTACACCCTGCTGCTTCAGCTCTCTTATGTTTTCCACAAACTCCGTATGACCACTGCCAAACGGTATTTCACGATAATGACCGGGAATAGTTTCCTTTAAATGTGCCGCCACGATATGACCCTTTCCCGTCCGGATATCTTCGTTTACATCCTTCCCGTAAAGCAGACTCGCATTTTTCAAATTTCCCATATCCGGATATACGCCAAGATATGGAGAAGCAGCCTGTTGAACATAGTGCATGCTTTTTTCCACCGTATCCATAAACGGTGTTTCCATCGTCTCAAAGCCCAGCAGGATTCCCTTTTTCGCTGCCAGCTCCACACAATGTCTCAGGTTGCGGATGAAATTCTGCTTTGTCTGTTCGTTGCCCTCTTCATAGTATACATCATAGCCTGCCAACTGTATGATACGGATTCCCAAATCGTCTGCCAGCTGTACAGCAGCCTCCATGATTTGAAGAGCCTTTTTTTGTATATGCTCATCCGGGTGCCCCAGAGGATACTTACGGTGTCCACTCAGACACATGGAATGAATCCGCACACCGGTTTCCTCCATGGCCCGCACAATAGCCCCGCGTTCTTCTCTGGTATATTGCAGCCGTGCAAGCTTTTCGTCGCTCTCATCGACACTCATTTCAAGATAATCAAAGCCGAATTCTCTGCAAAGCTGCAGCTTTTCCTTCCATGACAGGGTGTTTGGCATGGATTTCTCATATTGGCCCAGCTCATATGCTCTCATGAGGAGCTCCTCTGTCCATAGTAGCATTGGGACCATGCTTGCGCTTGAAGTGCTTATCCAGCAATACCTGCTGCATCGGCTGTGCACTCCCATTTTGCAGCATCACACTCACAAATGCCATAGCGGCGCACTCCTCCATCACGACGGCATTGTGCACTGCCTCAAACGGATCCTTTCCCCAGCTGAACGGTCCATGACTGTGTACCAGCACCCCCGGCATACTGTTGGGATCAATCCCTTTCTGCTTGAAGGTTTCCACGATTATATGTCCGGTTTCCAACTCATACTCCCCATGGATTTCCGCCTCACTCATTTGCCTTGTACAGGGGATATCTCCATAGAAATAATCCGCCTGAGTCGTTCCCAGCGCAGGGATTGCTTTTCCTGCCTGTGCAAATGCCGTAGCCCAGCGGGAATGCGTATGCACGGCTCCTCCGATATTCGGGAAGTTCTTATAAAACTCCAGATGTGTCATCAGATCACTGCTTGGCTTCAGCTTTCCCTCCACCACATTTCCTTCCAAATCACATAAAACGATATCCTCAGCACTCATGTCGTCATACTCCACACCGCTCGGCTTGATGGCGACGATTCCGTGTTCCCTGTCGATCCCAGATACATTTCCCCATGTAAAGGTAATCAGTCCATACTTAGGAAGCAGTAGATTTGCCTCCAGCACCTTCTTTTTCAGTTCTTCCAGCATCGTATACCTCCTAGTCCTCTACAATATAGACCGCTGCCTCATTCGCCGTATGATTGGCGGCAACGATCAGATCGCGGTCCTCTTCATTAACCAGACACAGATTTGCCGGACCCACGCCACGATCGATTTCTTTCGTCACAAAGGCGCCGTCCTTATACTGCACATAAAACAGCTCCGCATCCCTTCGACGCACACCTGCCAGAAAGGTCGGTACGCCACGCAGGGTGCCTCCCACCAGCGTATGGGCAAAGTCAATCTCATTCTCATACGTATATACCCGTTGATAGCTTCCCTCCAGCTTCTTATAAATATGGATCTCTGTTCCATGGAACGCTCAATCGTCATAATCTCCTGCTCCCCGTCTCCATCAATATCCAGCACAGCAATCTCACCAATGGTACCGCTCAGCACGTATTCCACCTGCCACTGTCCGCCTCTGTGCGCAGGCGGTGTGACCTTAACGATTCCCTGATCACTTCCGAAATATCCGCAGGTATGCTGTGCATCCCGATAATAGCCGTGATTGCGATACAGCCCATCCATCAGGACCTCAATCTGTATACCCTCGTTCAAATCCTCAGGAAGCTCACCGACATAGATGCGTCCGGGAACACTCCAGTCCTCTTTGTTCTGCTTTGCAGTCGCTATGGTGGCACCGATAAAATAATTCACTCCGTTTTTATGATAGATATCAAAGCGGTGAATATACGGCAGCTGTAATACATCCTTTATAACAAAGCCGCCTCTGTATATTTCCCCCACACGATTTTGGAGAGAGATGGGGATACCTTGAGGTAAAATTCCTGCACTGCCAGAAACTCCCCCTCCCGATTGGGAATCGGAATAATGGACATGCAGCCCCCGGCCTTTTTCCAGATCGTCTCCTTATGCTCAAAGCTCTTTCCCGAAAACATTTCACACATCACATCCGGATCCTCACTGGCATAGATAATGTGATTCTCATGCTTCATATGGATGCTGGCGGCACAATAACAGCGCCGGATTTCATCCAGTTTTTTCTTTGTAATTTTCATTGTCAAAGCCCTCATTTCTGTATGTTCATATAGAACGTTTTATCGTTGATTTTATAGATTTTTCGTTAAATTCACGAATTTTGCGTATAAGAAAAGCTGCACTGGGCAGCTTATTCTTTTTTACTTATTTATAGCGGCTGCCAGCCCTTCTTCAATCTCTTTTGCGGACATTACATTTTTCAGTCCGACAATTTTTGTGCCACGTTTTTCCGCATCCGCAAACATGCTTACAAAGTTTTTGGAGCACAGAACGATATCATACTGCCTGCGGCAGATTTTCCTTCGGATACCGCACAGTGACGGATTTCCTGGATACCAGCCCATCTTCTTCGTTACCTTTTCAACGTTTAATTTGATCATCATACTTGTGCCTGCACCATTCCACAGCAGACCAGCAGTTTCAGTTTTCCAGCCATTGTTATCTCTCCTTTATTGATTATGTCACTTCTATTTTACGCCTTTTGCACTTCTTTTTCTTTCATTTTTTCCAGATATTCATCATAATCCTCTGTAATCAGGAAGTACGTATCCGGATGCTTGCGATATTGAAGCTGTGGAATTGCAAGCAGAATCAATACAACGATCGCGACACCGAAGTATCCGAGGAATTTCATGATGACGGTGAATAACGGCCATACGGTTGCCCAGTCAAACATTCCCAGATAACCGCCATATGCCGCAAGACCGACACCTCCGGCAATCAGAGCTGAGCCAAATACCTGAATCAGACCGGAGATAAACGGGAACAGCATAGCTGCCTTGATACCGCCTCGGTTATCCGCATAGATTGCGATTACCGCATTGTCGAAGAAGACCGGTACAAACCCTGCGATAACCAGTGTCGGACTCTTCATCAGCAGCAGAATCATGATGGCAAGGAACTGACCAAGCGCTCCCATCAAGAAGCCGACCGTAACTGCATTGGCGCTTCCAAAACCGAATACCGCTGCACAGTCGATGCCCGGAACTGCACCAGGCAGGAAGGTGTTGGAAATACCCTGGAAGGAATTTGTCAGCTCGGTAACAAAGGTACGTACACCAAGCTGCAGGATTGCCAGATAGACAGCGAAGTTCAATGCCGTGGTCATAATGTAGAAGAAGAAATTATCAGCGGCCTTCATGAACTCCATGCTGACCAGATAATCCTTGCCAAGCACGAGCAGGATCGCTCCGAAGAACAGGAACATCAGAATGGAGTTGCCACCATATTTTCATTGAAGATGGACAGGAAGCCCGGGAATTTCAGATCATCCAGACGCTTGGTGGATTTCCCCTTCAGCTTATCTGCCAGCTTCGCAAAGATTGCAATACCGAACATCTGCTGGTGAGCGATGGCAAAGCCTCCGCCCTCGGTAAGCTCCTGCGTGATTTCAACGGTAAGATTGGAGCCGACTGCCCAGTACAGGCCCAGAATCAGACCCATGAGGATCAGAATCGGTGTATCTCCAGTGTAGGAAAGCAGAACAGAATCAGCCAGAAAGCGGTGGAAGCCTGCTGCATCTGTACATGTCCTGTCGTGAATACAGCACGCATTTTGTCCATTTCTTTAAACGAACAAGCAGTAAATTCATGATAAACGCAATCAACAGCAGCAGCATGACCTGTGAAAAGGTTCTGCCAAAGCGTTCCCCAAGCCCTGCTGTAACTGCATTTTGTCCGAAATACGGGTCAATGACCATCGCATCCAGATTGAAGCGGTCCTTCAATCCGACCAGAATCGGGCGGAAGTTATTGACCAGTCCACCGGATCCGACAGCCAGAATCCATATACCCGACGTGGTGTTGATAAAGCCTGCGAATGCTTCATATAACGGTTTCTTAAGCAGCAGATATCCGACCAGAACCATGAGCCCGATGAAATACGCCGGCTGTGTCAGAATATTTGTTGCGAAGAAACTCCAGATACTCATTAAAAAGTCCATAAGTTTTCCCTCTCTTTATATTGGTTTATGCTTCGTATGTTTGTGCTGCCTGCTGCAGTTCCTCAACTGTATGCGCTTCCAGTAATGCATTGACGAGCTCCTCGTTCATCAAGGCATCCATGAGCTCCTGAATATTATGCAGGTGCTGCTCATGATCGACAGCGGCCAGGGAGAAAAACAGTCTTGCTTTTTTGTCAGGGTCCTGTTTATCAAAATCCACAGGCTCTTCCACCTTCATAAAGGAGATGGCAGTGCATGGCACCCCTTTGCCCCTTCTGTGGAATGCGGCATGGCGATATCCGGTACGATAACGATATAGGGACCGTATTTATTTACACAGTCAATAACTGCCTGCACATAGATATCTTCTACAACTCCTGCTTCCAGCAGCGTACGATAACCGGCACGGATTGCCTCCTGCCAGTCATCAAAGTGCTGTTCAAAGGAATAGTAGCCTTTCTCAATGATTTCCTTCAGCATGCGCTTTACCTCCTATAATATGGAACGGAACGGAACATTCGGTTCATCCGTAAAGCAGTCCTCAAAGCCTCTGCGGTAATGGAACTGGCGCTTGTTCTGATCTGTCGGCCACACATATTTTCCACCGACATCCCAGATAAACGGATGGAATTTATAATCCAGAACATCCTTTTTGTATTCATACAACATATTGATTTCCTGCGGGTCTGCCTTGAAGTTTGTCCATACATCGTAATGGAATGGAATAACGACCTTGCAGTTCAGTGCTTCCGCCATACGCAGGATATCCACGCTTGTCATTTTATCCTGATTACCTGCCGGATTTTCCCCATAGGAGCCTAATGCAACATCAATATCGTAGTCCTTGCCGTGCTTTGCATAATAGGTGGAGTAATGAGAATCTCCGCTGTGATAAACACTTCCGGCTGGTGTCTTTATAATATAGTTGACGGCTTTTTCATCCATATCGGTTGGACACTTACCACGTACGTCCTCATCATTGGTAACAAGACAGGTACGATCAAAGCTGTCCACAACAATGATCTGTGTGTCCTTGATTTTCACCACATCCCCCGGCTTTACAACCTGACAGCGCTCTTTCGGTACGCCGTAGCTCAGCCATTTTTCCACACTCTTTTGCGGACCGATAAACGGTACGGCAGCATCACAGTTTTTCAAGACAGCTGCTGCATAGAACGGATCGATATGATCGTTATGATAATGAGTGGATAATACAGCATCCACCTGTGTCACAGCGAAGGGATCATATACGATTGGCGCAGCACGCAGATTCGGCTGTGTCATTCTCCCTCCGGTCATATTGCGCATCTGATGGAATTTCGCCATCTCTTTGTTTTTCTTTGTACGCTTTCCATTACCAAACCATAAATCAATGGAAATGTTGGTATTGTTTTCTGTCTTGATCCATAAGCCGGTACAGCCGATCCACCACATGGCGAAGGTACCTTTTTCTACGACCTCCTGATCAATTTCCTCATTCAGCCAGGTTCCCCATTCCGGAAAGCTCCCAGAATCCAGGATTCTCTGGTAATTTCATCTACTTGACTCATTGCATATTCCTCCAGTTTCTTAATTGAGCGCGCCGCTTGTTTTTGTACACCCATATGATAAACATTTCATGAACAATTGGCAATAGTTTTAAATGAACAGTTCATAAAATATATGAACAATTTGAGAAATGTGTGCGATTACAATTCATATAACCATGAATAAATGAATTATTTTATGAATTATATGATTGACAACCATTCATAAAGAACATATAATGTATTTGTAAAAGAGGTGCAGACATATGAAAAAAGGATTATCAAGACTCACGTTCAGTGAAACAACACGCCGTATCATCACCATTGCCATCTATGCATTCTTCACAATATATACCTTATATAAGCTGCTTCAGGAACCAAGCCCGGAAGGCAAGATATGCTATGGTCTGCTTCTGATCATCTTTATGGGGGTAGCACTCTGGGCGGAATATCTGCGGATTCTATATCAGAAAATGATTACGGCACTGAATATGGATTGTGACGCAGGTCTTGCGAAACACTATTATAACATATTAAAAAAGCGGGATTTCATGAAAAGCTACCGGACAACGCAGCTGATCTTTGATACTCTGTATTATCAGGATATTGGAAAACCACAGACCTGCATCGAGCTATTGGAAAGCAATGAGAAAACCTTTCGCTCCTCCCTTGATTATCTGCTGATTCGCAATTATACCTATTTTTATTCCTATTATAAGCTGGGGAACCGAACAAAGGTAAAGCACTGGTATCCGGAGGTCATGAAGCTGAAGGATACCAAAATCAAGGGCAGCAAGGTCTCTCCTCTGTATAACTGGGAGTTTATCGAGGCAGTGTATCTTTCCTGTATGAAGGATTATAAGAAAAGTCTGGCAAAGTTCAAGCAGATTGATACCAGATATATGAACAATCGGGAAATGGCGCAGTATTATACGGAATTTGGAAAAGTTTACAAAGAATTGAATGATAAGGAAAATGCAGTTATAATGTTTACAAAGGCTATGGAAACAGGGAAACAGCTGTCCAGCAGCAGGGAGGCAGGTGCCTGCTTCCATCGTTTGTGAAATGAAACAGGGGATACAATATGAAAATGAATAAGGCAGTCGTGGATGCACGACGCAATAAAATCATGCAGAAGATTCAGAGTCAGGGAAGGGCTGCGGTCGAGGATCTGGCAGAGGAGCTGCAGGTATCACCGCTGACCATACGGCGTGATCTGCAGTTCTGGGAGGAAATGGGGGCAGTGGAGCGCTATTACGGCGGTGCCAAGCTGATTCAGCATTTTGTGGAAAACGATGACCCACAGCTCTCTAACGAACAGTACAAGCATGCCATCGCAAAATATGCCGCACAGTATGTACAGGACGGTGATACGATATTTATCAATACAAGCTCAACTGCACTGCTTGTGCTGAAGTATATCAAGAACAAGCGTGTCACCGTTATCACCAACAACGGCAAAGCGATATTCATGGACCATGACCCCATGGTCAGCATCTGTCTGAGCGGTGGTGAGCTGCGCATTCCGAAAGAAAGCATGGTCGGTGATTTTGCATTGAATAATCTGAACAAGGTATCAGCAACAAAAGCCTTTCTCGGCTGCAGCGGATTCAGTGTTGCCAGTGGTATGACCACAGCGATCCTGCAGGAGGTTGCTATCAATGAGGTCATGATCACCCGGTGTATCGGTGAAACCTTTATTCTGGCTGACCATACAAAAATCGGAACCAACCACAGTTTCATCAGCGGAATGATTCAGTCATTCGATTATCTGATCACTGATCATCTTGCGCCTGAGGAAGAACTTCTGGCAATTCAGGAGGCAGGCGTTAAAACGGTCACACTGGATCCGTTAACCCATATTGCGGACAGTTTCACAAAGCGATAACAAACAGTTATTTCTTTGCTTACTTACACTTATACACTCACATAAGTCCCGTAAATGGGGCTTATTGTTGTTTGTATGAGTATGTATGCGTGATGTGGAGGTTCTATGCAGCACTTAGGTAACAAACCTGTTCGTAGGATGTTACTTCAAAGTATCCTCTGAAGTAAAACAGCAGCAATACCGGAAGTAAATGTTTAATAATATAAGAAGTAAATTGACATATTCGGAAGTGAGTATTATGGAATTGTATATTTTCTGTTCTGACGACCGCAAAGCACGTTCCGTAATGTCAAACCAAAGCATTGACTGTGTTAGTGCATTAGCTTCATTTTATCTGGCAAAAAACTATTTGCATATGAGTAAGGAATATGCACAAGTATTTTTTGATTCGTGGATGGCTTTGCATAGAAATCAAAAATGTTTTCAAATATATAGCGAAAGTGGATATCAGTTAGAACGTGTTCCTGGTCAAGATATTTTCGATATGTTGTATGAGAACAAGCTTGATTTACAAAAAGATGGTTTTTTCAAAAGAAAATAGCGTAACGTAATACCATTTTGGTCATTTAGCCAAGATGGTGTTTTATATTTGTTATACAAGGAAAAAAATACGATACATCGATTTGATCTATATTGCATCATATCGCTGGATGTAGGAAGCTAAAGAGAATTTACCAAATGGATATGTTCTGTAACAGTATTCAAAAAAAACCTTATTAGGTAGAGAACACTCTAACATTCGCACACACAAGTACCCTGCACTTCCTTTGCTGGTCTGTTTTCTCTTTTTCTCCATTGACTTATATTTACTTTTTTTCCATATATGATATGATGTTGCCATGAACTATAGTGTAATTATTGTTGCGGCCGGAAAAGGTACGCGGACCGGCCTGACCTATAACAAGGTATTTTACAAAATCGGAAATGCTCCAATCATCACACAGACTCTGAAACCGTTTCTGGAAGACGCAGATTGTGCGAAAATCATCATGTCGATCTCTCCACATGAACAGGAGGAATTTGAAAAAATTATTCAAAGTGAGAAGATCGTTTATGTACCTGGTGGGGCAACCAGACAGGAAAGCGGATATCTCGGTCTGCAGGAAGTAGATACCGAATTCGTCATGATTCACGATGGTGTCCGACCGTTTCTGACAACGAAGCATCTGGAAGCTTTAAAGGCTGCATTGAAAACAGAGGATGCCGCATTACTGATGGTACCGCTGATCGATACCATTAAGGAAGTGAAGGGCGGCTATGTCGTTCATACACCGGAGCGTTCCAATTATATGAGTGCGCAGACACCGCAGGCATTTCGCACGGAGCTGATCAAAAAATGTCATGAAGAAGCAAAAAAGCATCCGGAGATTGTCGCAAGTGATGATGCTATGCTTGCAGAATTGTTCTCAGATACAAAAATAAAGGTTGTAGAAGGAAGCTATGACAATATAAAAGTTACCACACAGCGTGATTTGAAACAGATCCATCTGCTTCATGAGGAACAAAATACATAAAAAAACATGAGAAGTCTTATTCTATAAACCATAGAATGGCTTCTTTTTTCAAACAGCTAGTATTCTGCCTGCTTACTGATCGCAGCACTGTGAAATGATCACATACCGGTTTAAATACAAGAAAACAATGCCACATGAAAAAAAAGATGGTACGAAAGAAACAGGAGGCACCGTATATGAGAAAACATATGATACATCCATCACTGTATGCCTATGAATTTATGGAACTAACCCCCTATAAAACCTATGTATATGCTCTTCAAAGAGATGATAAGGTCTATATCATTGATACCTTCTGCGGTTCCACCTTTATGGATATTATAAAAGCGGATTATCCGGGAAAAGATTTTGTTGTGATCAACACCCATTATCATTTTGATCATATATGGGGAAATTACAGCTTTTCTCATTGTCCAATCTATGCTCATCAGCTCTGTAAAACCATGATACAGCGCCATGGTATAAGAGAACTGCAGGAACAGAAGAAATATTTTCAAGGAACACAAACGCTGACTTTACCAAATCACTGCTTTGATGGAAAACAGTTACAGATGGCAGACGGTCTTCAGCTGCTTTATACACCCGGACACACCCTGGATGGAATCAGTGTCTATGATCAAACGCTGAATGCTTTGTTTGTTGGAGATACACTGGAAAAGCCGTTGATTCAAATAGAAGGATCCTCTCTTTCAGAGTATAGGCAGACACTGGAATATTTCTTAACCTTACCTGTTACACACTTCTATGCAGGACATACCTTACAGCTGACAAAAGCCGATGTGCGGGATACGCTGGCATATATTCATGCGCTTTCAGGCAATGAAGCCATGCAGTTTGATTCAGAAGAAACACAGGGGATTCACTCGATGAATCTGAATGCTCGAAAACAGTAAAATCAACATCCTGCCCATCATGGTTTCCTACTTAACAGAAAGAAGCAGCCTTTCATTCGTATCCTTTATATGCTGTTCAGTGAAAGTCTCACATTCCTATAATATCATACAGTTAACAGCATAGTTGAATCCGTATATCCGAAGTATTCTTTACTATGAGGAGTTTTCTCAAATGCTGTCAGACTATTTGATATCCTTGTCCGAACCCATATGGAAAAAGAGCCTGAACATATACCAGTTGTTCACGCTCTCTTTGAAATTCAATATGATCTTTTACAGGATTTGAAGCCGTCCGCCTTTGTAGAGGTGATTCTCTGTGAATACAGGTCCTTTCAGCTCTATATTCCCCGGACGCAGTGCCTGTGTACTTCCGGAAAAGGATAAACAGCAATGTCCAAGCTCTTTTAATGTATGCAGTGCTTCAAAGCCAATTGCCGTAATCGTATAGGATACATCACAAATCTGCACGGTATCTCCGACACAGGGTTCTTCCTGCAGCATGGCAACGGTATGCAATACAGAGATATCCGCCAGCTCCTGTGGTGCCGTTTCATTGAAAATGATCAGAAAATTGCAATCCTCATTTAAAAATTCAAGCGCACATTCTCCCCATCCGCTAATTCTGGTATCATATTTCATCATCACTCGCTCCTTTTCCTAATACATCCCGATACTGAAGAAATAAGCTATAAAAACAGCAAGAGGTCCGCTGATCATACGGCTGTATAATACGGCGGGTACACCTGCCTCAACCGTTTCCGCTTTCGCCTGACATAACGATAATCCAACCGGTATGAAGTCACAGCCAGCCTGTGCATTGATAGCAAATAATGCAGGTAATGCATATTGCGCCGGTATATTTCCAAGGGCAATCTGCGTTCCCAGCAGCGCTCCCACAACCTGAGCAATGACAGCACCGGGTCCCAGGATGGGAGATACCACCGGCAGGGAGCAGATCGAGAGAAATCAGAAGCATTCCCGGAAGGGTTGCACAAAGGGGTGCAATGGAATTTGCGATAAAATTGCCAAGACCACTCACCTGAATCATACCCAGCAGGGTTGCTGTAAATGCCATAAAAGGAAGGATATTGCGCAGCACCATTTCAATGGTTTCTTTCCCTGCCGCATAGCACGTACTGACAACACGGCTCATTCCCATGCCAACACGAAGAAGCGCATTTTTATGAGAAGCCGGCTGTGCAGAAATCTTCGACTCCGGTTCCTGCATCGGATCGGTAGTGGGGGCTGTATCTTTGTTGAGGATTTCTATGTTCGCCTCACCTACATCAGAAACATAATTGTCTTCCTTCATAAAACGTGCCAGCGGACCGCTTTGTCCCGTAGGAAGCACATTGATGGTAGGGATTCCCTTTTTGGGATATATACACAGCGTGCCGTTCCACCACAATCAATCACAGCCGCCAGAATCTCCTCATCCGGACAGCTTGCGGCAAATCCGTCAATTACATCACACTGACATGCCTCTGCCAGCCTTTGCGCAATCGGATGGATGCCTCCTCCACTTACACATAAAATGACATGCTTCCTTTTATCTGCCTGTAAAAGAAGCGGTCCACCCCATCCTGCGCTTCCTTTTGTAACACGCACTGCCTGCTGCTGTTTCAAGGCATCCTTTTTTTCCTCCGCAACCGCTTCCTCCGTTGGCTTCTGCCCTTCCTTTTTCTGATTCAAATAAACGGATATCTGCTCCGTTATGATACCACGCAGTACCATGATGACAAGTCCTGCCATAAAATAGCGGGTTGCCAATGCGGACAGCGACAATTTCTGTTGCGTTATTCCCGAAGCGATTCCCATATAAACAAACAGCTCTGCAGCATTTGCATGAGGAAATAATCCCGTAACCGGATGCAGAAAGCTTACACAGGCATCATAGTATGCTGTCTTATACTTCTCATCCAGAAATTTTCCAAATGTGAAGCAGAGCGGATTTCCAAGAAATAAGATTGCCATCAGCGGTAAAAGCGTATAACGTGCAATGCGCCAGCGGGTCAAAGATTTGGTAATCCTTTCTACACGGCTTTCTCCAATCAGCTTCACAACCGCACTCACCGCCGTCATTAAACAGACAACCATTGGAAGAATCGTTGTCATCCAGCCCAAAAGAATTTCTCCCCCGGTTTCAAACATGGACAAAAACCCCTGTGTCAAATCGGTAAACGCATCCATTCCCATACCCCTTTCAACACAATTGCAATCATATTTCTTCGCCCAGCAGGGACATCATGCTTCGTATACAACTGATATCCGTAAGCAGAATGTTCACCTTTTTGGCGCGTATAACGCCTAACACTGCCTCCCCCTTATCTGCACCAACCGCTATCCCGACGCGGTTTTTCACGTTCAACAGCTTTTCATCCGACATCCCCATCACACGTTCATTAAAGGAGCGAAACGCATCGCTGTTTCCGTTTGCATCCACATACTTTAAAAGAATATCTCCAACAGCACCCTGCTGTTTGAATTCCTCATAATCCTCTTTTGTCAAATATCCGCATTTCACAAGTGTCGGTTCCTTTGCCGTTGTAGTCCCGATTCCCATGATTACGGTCTTCAGTTTTTTGAATACCGATACCACTTCTCTAACCGGTTTCTCCTTCAAAAATCCCTGCATAACCTTAGGATCATCAAACATTGCCGGGGCAAAAAACTGCATTGCCTTCCCATGAAACTTCATGGCGAAGCCCTTCGCGATATCATTGGAATGGTACCCTCCTCTATCTGATAAGGGGAACCGACTCCTCCAACAACCGGGACAAAGGTACAATCCACCTCGTCTACGCTTTTCTTTACATTTACGATACTGCTCAGCGTTTTTCCCATGGATACACCAATGGTATCCCCTTTATTGATAATACGGGACAAATACATCAGTGCCTCTTCATATACATGCTGCAGATGATCCGCCTTGCTTTCCAGCTCCAGCTCATCTACGATAAGCACTTCCTTCAATCCCAGCAGCTGCTCCACTTTACGCTCCAGCTCTCCGTATAAAACACTATCTGGATTTTCCAGTTCGATTTTCACAACACCTGTTTCCTTACCGGCACGCAACAGGCGGGAAACAGTCGCACGGGAAATTCCTACTGCATCACAAATCTCCCTTTGCCCCATGCCATCTACATAATACAGATAACAGCACTTATAAATCAGACGGGCATCATCAACGATTTTCTTCACATAGGCTCCTCTTTTCTGTAAACGTTTTCTTTCGTAATAAAAGAGTATCACAATCATGTATTGACGTCAATGTTCTTATCTGAACAAGTGCGATAATAAGTGCTGTTCCTAGCAGACTTCCAAGAAAAAACAGATGTCCATGATCGGTATGATAGGACTGATCTTACCTGCTTCCACAACTGTCTGAGAGCTTTTTCCTTCTTGAAAATAACTACCGGTTTCTTTCCCCTTGGTATACTGGAAGCCTACCAGTAAACAAAAAAAAGATTGTAGAAACAGCAGAACTACCGCTTAGCTACAATCTTATATTGATACTCACAAACATTCCGTACATGAGGATGTGTTGTTATAAATCGCCTGCAAAGATATTTGTATGTCAGGCAGAAATCAGCAGTGAGATACTACGATTATCCGAAGATTTTATCCTGTTCCTGACGCAGCTTATAGATCAGTGTTGTTGTGTCAAGCTCGATATCGTCATAGGTGATCAGTTCACCCTTCTTTACATCACGCTTCATGACTGCCTTATGATTGACCAGACCATAGGCACATAGCCTTTTTCCTTTGCCTCTTCATGCCTGCAGATGGAACCATAGGTGGTATACCCGCCGATACCATCAATTGTCTGTCCCGCCTTCAAATCAATTTTCGCAACAGTAATACATTCGGAAACCAGACCGTTTTTCGGAACAATGGTAGGCTCCCCGTCGATAACAACCTTGGCAGCTGTTAACGGAGTTCCAGATTGCACAGGTGGTATGGACGATACAGTGTCCATAATGGTCCAGGTCCCATGGAATGATACTGCATCTGGTATGCGATTTCTTCATTATCCGTCGCAACTGTTACAAAAACACCAGGTGCAATTCCGTTCACATATTCCACAACACCATGCTGCTTCAGAATACCGCCATCCTCTTTCAGCTTATAGGTTTCATTCAGGCTCTTTACATCACTTGCAATACCATGCCCGCCAATTACATCCGGAACCAGACCGGTCGCATTTGACATCGCTGTCATTTCCACCATTGTTTTTGTACCATCCTTAAAGGCGCACAGCATCTTTGGTGACATCTTTCTTCTTGTAGCCTCTTCCAGAACCGTATCCGGATTACAGTTTTTATCAATACGGTTATTCTTTCCTTTTCCCATAACCTTAACTTCCAGACCCATTGCCGTCGCAAAATCATACAGCTCCATGACAGCACCAGGTTCATCTCCTGCACTTCCGGTATAAATAACGCCGTTGTCCTTTGCCATTTTATCAAGCAGAGGTCCGATGACTACATCCGTTTCCACGTTCAGCATGACGACATGCTTTTTATTGTTAATTGCATCAGTTGCGACCTTTGCCCCTACATCAGGAACTCCTGTCGCATCAATTGCGACCTCTACCGGGCGGCACTGGGAAATCAGATTGGAATTTGTAGTTGCGACATATTTCCCTTCATCCATGGCCTTATCAGCTTCCGCAACCTCATTGGTACGAACGATATCCTCATCCTTTACCCTGCATATTTGAATGCGTGAACAGCAAGCTCCAAGTCGATATCAGATACGACAGCCGGTGTGATTCCCTTCATCAGCACCATCTGTGTAACCATACCGCGTCCCATCTGACCGGCACCAACGATACCGCATTTGATAATTTTCCCTTCCTTTTCTCTTTGTTCCAGTTTTTTGTTCATGTTTAACATAACAGTTTTCCTCCTTTTTTCTCATCTATCTATTAGATCCTGTTATTTTCTTACTTCTATCCTTAATTAATTGATTGCGTAATTCCTGTTCTTCTGCTTTATTCACACCATTGAATCCTTTACAATTTCATCATTCAATCTCTATTGTTCCACCGACAAGCAGCTGTTCTGCCTTGATCGGCTCTCCAATCAGTCAATAATACCCGGGCGTTCCACTGTATCCAGACCCTTGAAGGACAGCGTACAGTGACCAAGCTCCTTTAAGGTATTTAAAGCCTCCCAGCCAACATCGGCGATTGTATATTCCGCACCGCAGATCCGAACGGTATCCCCTTTTTTCGGATCCTCCTTAACTTCACTTTTCGTATGCAAAACTGAGATATCTGCCAGCTCCGGCGGTGCATCCTCATTAAAGATGATAATGAAATTACAGCATTCATCCAGAAAATCCAGTGCACATTCCCCTAGTCCGGTAATCGTTGCCTTATATTTCATAACGCCTCCTTTTAATACATGCCAATGCTGAATACGAATGCGATAATAACAGCCAGAGGTCCGGTGATAACACGGGAATATAAGACTGCCGGCACACCGAATTCAATCGTTTCCGGTTCCGCTTCACCAAGGGACAAGCCTACCGGTACAAAATCGCCGCCAACCTGTGCATTGATAGCAAATAATGCCGGCAATGCATACTGCGCAGGTATATTTCCCAAACCGATTTCCGCACCAAGCAAGGTTCCGACCACCTGAGCGATAACCGCTCCCGGTCCTAAAATCGGTGACAGGAATGGCAGACCGCAGATCAGGGAGATCACAATCATTCCCGGCATGGTGGAGCATAATGGAGAAATCGTATTTGCGATGATATTCCCCAGGCCGCTTACCTGAATGATACCAAGTATCGTGGATGTAAATGCCATAAACGGCAATACGTTTTTGATAACCATTTCAATGGATTCACGTCCGGCGGCAAAGAATTTGTTTACCACCTGTCCCACACCGATACCGATGCGGGTAATGATCCCCGGCTTTTTCCCCTGATTTGCTTCAGCCAGCTCTTTTCTCGCCTGTGCCTTCGTTTTCGGTGCTCCCGGTTCCTTCGTTTCTTCCACTGCTTTTTCAACCTTTACTTCTTCATCCGTAAATGCAATAGTATCTTCCTTTACGTCCGAGACATAAATATCCTCTGTAATATACTGTGCCAGAGGTCCCACTGCCCCAACCGGTACAAGGTTGACAGTGTTGATCCGTTTTTTCGGATATACGCCACAGCGTGCTGTTCCCCCGCAATCCACTACAGCAACCAGTACCTGCTCATCCGGAACGGTTGTCTTAAAGCCGTCGACGGTTTCGGCTCCTGTCATTTCCGCAATCTTAGCTGCCACAGGATGAATACCGCCACCGGTCACACATAAGACCTTATTACAGGTTTCATTTGGTTCCAGCACCAGTGGTCCGCCCCAGCCGCTGCTTCCTTTTGTGATTTTTACCTTTCTGTACATAGCCTATTCCTCCGCATTCTCTTTCTCTTTTGTAAATTTAGAAGTAAGTCTGAAATAGATTTTTTCTGTCAGTACCCCTCTGATCAGAATGACAATCACACCGACGATAAAGTAGCGAACTGCCAAATCCCCTAATGGCAGATTCAGTTTGGTAATACCTGCTGCGATTCCCATATATACAAACAATTCACCCGGGTTCGCATGCGGGAACAAGCCGGTTACAGGATGTAGAAAGCTTACACAGGAATCATAATAAGCAGGCTTGTACTTTTCTTCCACGAAACGTCCGAAGGTATAACACATCGGATTTCCCAGAAACAGTACTGCCAGCACCGGTACCAGTGTGTAACGCGCAATTGTGAATCTCGTCAGTTTTTTTGTGAAATTTTCAACTCGTTTTTCTCCTATCAGCTTAATGATGGAGTTTATGGCTGTCATCAGACAGATTACCATGGGAATAATTCCGGTAACCCAACCTACGAAGGTTTCTCCTCCTGCCTGAAACAGCGCCATGAATCCTTGTGCAAAATCAGATATAAAGTCCATACGTCACTTCCTCCTTGTATCAATCCATGACGCACATGACAGATGTTCGGCCGTGTCCATCTCCTGTGCGCCTGCTGCATTTTGAAAGCGTAGCTCCAGCGCTTCCAATGCCTGTATATATCCTCGATACTGTTTCTGTTTTTTCGGATCCATGGAGCGAAACTGTTCCAGAAACTTATCGATTGATACCCCGTTGATCGTTTTTCCAAGCAAGGTATTCACCGGGTGAAACTTTGCCAGAAAGGTTTTGCCATCCATGACCTCACATGCTGTGATGATATGATTATTATCACAGGCGATCATCACGATGTTGCCGTTGAAGAACCGTCCTTTTTTCTGTCCGATTCCCACATTTCCTTTTTTATGAACCCGCCGTATGGCAGCTTTGTAGTTTTTGATCTGAAATACACCGCCCACTGCCTGCATAACAAACAGGGATATGGCAATCAGAAAGATCAGCATCAGATCGTTTGACATGACGATTCCTCCTCTTCCATAAGGGAAAGCAGCTCTTTTACACAGCTGATATCGGTAATTAGAATATTGATTTTCTTCGCGCGGATCACGCCGAGAATCGCTTTACTTTTTTCTTCTCCAACCGCAATTCCGATACGGTTTTCAATATTCATAAGTCCCTCATCGGATAACCCCATGACCCGGTCATTGAATTCATGGAAGGTTCACTGTTTCCGTTTTTATCCAGAAATTTCAGTAGAACATCTCCGACAGCCCCGTGCTGTTTAAATTGCTCATAGTCAGCTTTACTGATATACCCGCATTTGACCAGAGTGGAATCTTTCAAGCTGCAGGAGCCGATACCCATGATAACGGTTTTCAGTTTTTTAAAAAGAGCCGTCACCTCCTGCACAGGACGTTCCTTCAAGAATCCTTCCATGATCTGTGTGTCATTGAACATTGCCGGAGCGAAGAACTGAACGGCACTGCCATGAAACTTCTTTGCGAACGCATTTGCTATTTCGTTGGAATGATATCCCTCATCCGATTGCAGCTGTGTACCGACACCACCGACAACGGGAACAAAGGTACAATCAACCTCCTCCACATTGATTTTTCCATTTGCCAGATGATACAGCGTTTTTCCCATCGACACCCCGATGTAATCCTTGTTGTGGAAGATGCGTGCCAGATAGGCAAGTGCTTCCTCATATACCGCTGCATGTGATCCGCTTTACTTCCAGCTCCATTTCATCCACAATGAGGACTTCCTTCAAGCCCAGCTGCTGTTCAATTTTCCGTTCCAGTTCTCCATATAGAATGCTGTCGGGATTATCCAATTCGATTCTTACCACACCGTTTTCCTTCCCCGCCTTGAGCAGTCTGGATACTGTTGCCCGTGAAATCCCCAACTGATCACAAATCTCCTTTTGTCCGAGTCCGTCCATGTAATAGAGATAACAGCATTTATATATCAGCCTGTTATCATCGACTATTTTTTTCATTCCTGCGCCTCCTTTCTGTAAGCGGTTCCTTTATCTGTCTTAAGATTACCACAGCATTTTATTGAGGTCAATGTATAAATACTGAACATATGTATAAGTTAAATTTTGTAACAATTTGTCTTAAGCAATTGTTCTGTATTGAAATATTGATGTAATGACAGAAATTTCACAATGTTAAAAACAATGATAAATACTGGGTTTTCACAAAACAGAGACTCCTTAGCATGACTTTTTACTGTTCATTTGTGTACATAAATTCATTATTATTTTTCATTAAACCTATAAAACGCTGATAAATAAGCTTTTTTTTCACATCCTTTTATTCGCTGTAAAGGATAGCACTCAGCTCCTCTGTACAAATGTATAAGCTTTCTGCTGTCATAAACAGCATGTAACCATACGTTTTACTGGAACTGTATTTTCGTGGTACAATACATAGTAGAAAAGAGGATTGATAACATGTATAAGCAACGACGGCATGCACTGGCTACTCTGTTACCGGAAAACTCCATTGCATTGTTCTTCAGCGGCAAAGCCCCATATAAGGTAGGCGATGAAAAGTATCCGTTCAGTGTGGACAGAAGCTTCTATTACCTGAGCGGTCTGGATAAGGAGAACATGATTCTGGCAATTATCCGCACACAGGGCAAAATAAAGGAACAGCTGTTTCTGGAGCATTATGATGAGGAACAGGCAAAATGGGTCGGTGGAAAGCTTTTGCCGGAGGAAGCCGCCGATATCAGTGAGATTGAAGAAATCTTCTGGCTTGAGGAAGCAATGGATATGCTCGGTCTACAGATATCACGGTTCTTCGACCATGAATCCTGTGTTGATATCTATGCGGATTTCACACGGCAGGAAGCCTATCAGGCGGACAGTGAAGCGCATCGTTTCACAAGAGAGCTGCTGCGGCAGTATCCCTATGTAACCCTGCATAATGCAGCCTCCAGAATAAGCAGTCTGCGTTTAATTAAGGAAGATACAGAAATTGATGATTTGAAGCAGGCGATTGAAGTAACACGGCAGGGAATTCTAGCCATGATGGATCATGTATGCAGCGGTATGATGGAAAACCAGGTGGAGGCATGGTTTGATTTTGTATTAAAAACAAACGGCTGCTCACATTCCTTTCCATCCATTATCGCCAGTGGAAGAAATGCCACCGTGCTGCATTATGATGAAAACAATCAGAAAATAAAAAAGAACAGCCTGCTGCTGTGTGATCTGGGTGCAAGCTGTCATTATATGAATGCCGATATCACAAGAACCTTTCCGGCAAGCGGTTCCTTTACAAAGCGACAGAAAGAAATCTACAATATTGTTCTTGAAGCCAATCAGACCATTATGTCACTCGTACATCCGGGCATTACACTGAAGGAGCTGAATCAGGAGCTGATTCACTTTTATGAAGAAAGACTGAAGCCGCTTGGCTTGTTGAAACGCGGTAAGCGGGTGGAGGATTATTACTGGCACGGAGTATCTCATATGCTGGGGCTGGAAACACATGATGTGTCTTTGAGCGGCTATAAACTGCGTCCCGGCAATGTGTTTACGATTGAACCAGGCTTATATCTGGAGGATGAAGGAATCGGCATCCGCATCGAGGACAATGTACTGGTTACTGAGGATGGCTGTATAAATCTTTCTTCCTCCATTATCAAGGATCCGGACGAAATCGAAGCATATATGCAGGAAAACAACATCCATTTAAAAGCTTAGAAAATAGAAAAAGACAGTTGCTATGGAAACTGTGCAGGAGTGTATATGAAACATATTATCAATGAGTTTAAAGAATTTATTATGCGGGGAAATGTGCTTGATCTGGCAGTTGGTGTTATTATCGGCGGTGCATTTCAAAAAATCATAGCATCTCTGGTCAATGATGTTATTATGCCGGTTATTACATTATGTACCGGTGGTATCGATTTTACCAACTGGTTTATTGCACTGGACGGGAATCATTATAATACATTGCAGGATGCAGTAGCTGCCAAGCTGCGACACTGAATTACGGAACCTTTCTCACCGAGGTGATCAACTTCATCATCATGGCGTTTATTATCTTCATGATGGTGAAGATGATGAATTCACTCTCAAGAAAGGTCAAGAAGCCGCAGGATATGGAAGATGCTGCAGCAGCTACAAAGGTGTGTCCGTATTGCAAAAGCGAGATTTCTGCTGAGGCAGTTCGCTGTCCGCATTGTACATCTTCGCTGGATACAAACAAGGATAATAAAACAACATCCATTAAAAAGCGATAACCCTTACTAAAACAGGAGTCCTCAATGATTCCTGTTTTCTAAATTATAAGATTTACTTGGAAATGCAAGCATTCGTCTACCTGTTTTTCCGATGCTGTATATGATAGGATGCCTCCATCTGCACAGACAGCGGAAGACATTTGCACAGCAGATAGCTTCCCTTCATCAGAATTCCCGGTATCATGACTGCCTTCTCCTTAAACATGCCGCGGATTGCATAGCTGGCGACATCCATGCTTGTCTTTCCCTTCATCATAAACCTGACATTTGCGACACGGTCAAACTCAGTCTGTACAGGTCCCGGACAGAGAACACTGACAGAAGCATGGCTGTTTCTTTTCTGAAGCTCCTTATGCATAGCCAGTGTCAGACGCTCAACATATGCTTTTGTCGCATAATAGGTAGCCATCAAAGGTCCCGGCAGAAATGCCGCGCTGGATGCGACATTCAGGATATAACCACGGTCCTTTTTAACAAAATCCCGCAGAAACAGTTTACTAAGAATATGCACTGCCTGAATATTGGTAGAGATCATATTCAGCTCCTTATCCAAATCCGTCAGTGTAAATTCACCAAAATCACCGAAGCCTGCATTATTGATCAGTATATCGACAGAATCATTACGGAAACGCTGATACAGTGCAAGACAGTTTTCCTTCACAGAAACATCCAGTATGACGATATCAACGGAAACGGCAAGCTCCCTCTTTAATTCACGAAGCCGATCCCCTCTCCTTGCGACCAGAATCAAATCAATATCCATAGCAGCCAGAACCCTTGCCATATCACGCCCGATTCCGCTGCTGGCACCTGTAATCAACGCCTTCATTCTAAAACTCCTTTCCAATTATCTACTCATATTGTGCATCATTCGCTATATTATATACGGAAGCACTAATGTGGCCAGTCCCAGAAACATGAAAAATCCCATGACATCCGTAACTGTAGTAACAAACACACCACTGGCAAGAGCAGGATCCACATGCAGCTTTTCCAGTATGACCGGTATAAAGTATCCTGCCAGATTTGCCAGAATCATATTCAGAAACATAGCTGCCCCGGTGACAAGTCCGAAGATCGGATTGCTTTCCATCAGCATTGCCCCGAATGCCACGACAATACCTATGACGATACCGCTTAATATACCGACACCAATCTCCTTCAGCAGAATCACGACGGCATTTTCCTTTGTCAGCTCACCGAGGGAAAGACCGCGTACAACAATGGTTAATGTCTGTGTTCCCGCATTGCCACCCATTCCAGTTACAATCGGCATGACCGTCGCAAGTGCAACCGCCTGTGCAATCGTCGCCTCAAACATATTGACAACGGCTGCCGCAAGAACTGCAGTAAAAAGATTTACAATCAGCCATGGAATGCGGCTGGAAAAGGATTCCCTTACACTGGAGTCCACCCGTTCCTCCTTATTGACACCACCCAGATGATGGATATCCTCGGTATTCTCTTCCTGAATAACATCAATGATATCGTCAAACTCAATGACTCCCAGCATATGCTGCTGCTCATCTACAACCGGCATCAGAATAAAGCCGTATTTTTCAAAGCGATGGGCAACCTCCTCCTGGTCATCACTGTACAACACCGTCTTTACATTGGGATTCACGATATCCATGATTGGTGTATCAAACGATGATGTTACGATATCGCGCAGTGACACAACTCCTTTTAACACATCCTCCTATCGACGACATATAAATAATAGGTCGTTTCTTCATCGGTATTCTTCTGTAAAAACTGCAGGGTATCCTTTACAGTATTCTTTGCGTATATACGAATAAATTCGGTTGTCATGATACCACCGGCACTTTCAGCATCAAAGCTCATCAGCTTACGGACATCCTCCTGATCCTCAGAATCCATCTTCTTCAGAATGTCAGCCTGCTCGTCTTCCTCCAGCTCTCCCATCAAATCGGTGATTTCATCACTGCTCATTTCATCCAGTATATGACGCTGCTTGCTGTCAGAGAAGCGCTTTAACAGCTCATACTTGTCTTCATCGTCCTCTTCCTCGACGATATCCGCAAGAATATCATCCGGCAGACGGTTTAATACACTTTGTGCATGCTCCTTATGCTTGTGCAGCAGATCGAGAATATCCGCCGGGTGTATGGTATCAATCGTATCCTGCAGATCCTGTGCTGTTCCATGCAGCAGCAGATCCAGCAGGTTTTCTTCTGTTATCGTTCGTTTCATTCTATTCTCCTTTTCTAAAATGGGAGAATTATCATCTGCACGATGGCGGCAAGTGATCATCCCCTGTATCTAGTATCTGTATACCCTCGGGCTTGGGACTCATTCATAACCACCACGCTTTCTTTTTCTTTGCAGCTTCATTATACCAGAAAACAAGGGTCTCTGTATATGCTGCAGAAGGCAGCGAATAGATTTTATACTATCCTTTGTTCAGTGTTTCCATCATAGGAGGGAAAGTAAATACAAGATATAAATTATGATGCCTACCCCACATTATGCATCGTATTGCGCTTCCATATCCTTGGGGCACTGGCATTATTTTATGTTTGAATTATACGCTTCCACTGGGTTTCATTATACAAAGAATATCGGGTATAGAAAACCTGCACTTCCTTTCATGTAAGGGGACCAAAGTCATGCGGCTCCTTGTAAATCCCGCCTGTTTCTAATCTATAAATATGAAAAAAAGAAGATCTGCTTCTATTGTTCGCTGCAATAGACTCTGATCTTCTCATTTATAACGGTTCAAGCTATTCCAATACGGGTAACCGCCGACCGTCTTTCCACATCCGCTGAAACAGCTATGTGTCTGTTTTGTATCCTATACTTTGCTTTATTTATTGCTCCACCGATTTTGTCGCAACAATATTTACACCGAGACCTGCGACATCCTTTAAGACAACATCTCCCGCAGATACCGGTGCCTTGACATCGATGCTTTCCAGTGCCTTCATGACATCCATAATCCTGCCCTTCGGGATGCTCTGCTCGGTTTTCACCGGAACTCGTCTTGCCGTTTTTGCAGTAATACGCACTGTTGATGTGATAATGCGTCTGGGATCAATCAGCTCTGTTTTCCCATACTCCGCCCCTCTTGGACAGCTGTTGCCGGTAACAGTATATCCGTTTTCATCATCAACACTCAGATGACAGCCCTTCGGACATACGATACATATTAAATTTTTCATATCCTATGCACCTGCCTTTTCCACACGATGATCACTTCATCGCCTGCCTTCTCCAGCAGCATTTTCGGTATAACAATTTTTTCCATTTCACCCGGAGCCATATGCTCGCGTTTGAATCCTGCCAGCTTCTGATCCCCGCTCATGACACAGATTTCCATATCCTTATATACATTATTCACCCGGAACATCACTTCCACAAACTTATCCACGTTATTCATACGGATTTTCTGCGGCACTGTGTAATTCACCGCGTTCCCGTTCTTCACTTCAATACATCTTCCGGCTTTCGGATTTCCCTGCATCGCATAGATTGCGGCACTTCTTCCGGCACGCTCACTCTCCGCTGTCACAAAGTCCACAAGATCATGCACATGCACAACATTCCGCTTGCGAAAATACCCTTTGCACTGGTTTCCATATTCTCATAGACCACAGGACCGTTTGTTCTCGGATCCATCTGCAGTCCGGCAGCTCTGGATAGCTCATTTTCCGGAATCAGACCGACTGATAACAGGACAGTATCCACATCGAAGGTGATTTCTGTTCCGGGAATCGGCTGCCGCTTTTCATCAACCTCCTGAACAATGACACGCTCCACGCGTTTATCTCCCTGAATATCTGTAATGGTATGAGAGAGATACAGCGGGATATCATAATCGTTCAGACACTGCACTATATTTCTGTTCAAACCGTTGGAATACGGACACAGCTCCACACAGCCGACCACCTTTGCACCCTCCAGACTCATACGGCGCGCATGATCAAACCGATATCACCGGAACCGAGAATCAATACCCGTTTACCAACCATATACCCTTCAATATTTACATAACGCTGTGCTGCTCCCGCAGTAAAGACACCGGCTGGGCGATCTCCGGGAATCGCAATGGCTCCCCTGGTACGCTCGCGGCATCCCATATTCAGCACGATTGCCTTTCCCTCCAGCTGCATATAGCCCTGCTTTTTATTCATAGCATGAATGCAATGGTTTTCCTCATCAATATCCAGCACCATGGTATCCAGCAGCACCTCGACATTGGTATCCTTCAGCATTTCGATAAATTTTCCTGCATATTCCGGCCCGGTCAGCTCTTCTTTGAAGTGGTGCAGACCAAACCCGTTGTGAATACACTGATTCAATATACCGCCCAGCTCCTGATCACGCTCCAGTATCAGAATATGCTTTGCCCCCTGCTTCCAGGCTTCCAGCGCAGATGCCAGACCTGCCGGCCCTCCGCCGACAACGATAACATCATATTTCATTCCTGTTCACCTCCAGCTGCTTTTGTTTCCCCTGTAATCAGAATCATACCTTCCCGATCCAGCGGTACATCCTTCAAATTCTTTTTCAGCTCTCTTGCGATAATTTCCTGAACACGAGGCCGCAGAAGCCACCCTGACAGCGTCCCATCCCCGCATTGCAGCGGCGTTTTACAGCATCAATGGATACAGCCGGAATCGGACGATGCACGGCATCAATGATTTCTCCCTCTGTCACTGTTTCACAGCGGCAGATGATTTTTCCATACTCCGGATGCTCCTTGATCAGCGCCGTGCGCTCCTCATGATTCATTTCACGGAACCGCACAACACTTCTCGTATCCATGCATGCTTCCTTTTTTGTCAGAGGCAGACCGGATTCCTTCATCATTTCAATAACGTCCAGCGCAATGGCAGGGGCAGATGATAAGCCGGAGATGCCATCCCTGCGATATTGTAGAACAGACGGTTTTCGGGATCTTCATATACAAAGAAATCGTCCTCCTTCGTTCTTGCACGAACACCTGCAAAATTACGAATGGATTCACGGAAATTGATATCCGGAATGGACTTCAATGCGGTATTACGCACATAGCTTAAGCCCTCCGCGGTTGTGGATACATCCTCCCTGGAGGTTGGCTGTGAATCCGGTCCGACAATCAGATTACCATGCACTGTCGGAGCAACCAGAACACCCTTCCGTTTTCATTTGGACACTGGAAGATGACATGGCTGACAAGATTTCCCTGACTCTTGTCCAGCAGATAGTATTCTCCCTTATTCGGCTCTATCTTAAAGGTGGCGTCATTCACCATTTCATTAACCTCATCCGCAAACACACCTGCCGCATTGCATACGCAAACCGCATCAATAACACCCTGATTGGTTTCAATGGAATACCCTGTATCCGTTTTCTCTATATTTTTTACTTCCGTGTTCAGTTTAACCTCAACACCATTCTCTACCGCAACCTCTGCCAGTGCAAGTGCCAGTTCCCATGGACTGACGATTCCGACATTCGGTGAATACAGTGCAGCTCTCGCCTCCTGAGATACATGAGGTTCTTCCCTATGCAAACGCTCCTTATCCCAGATTTCCATGTCCTTTACACCGTTCTGGATGCCACGGTTTTTCAGCTCTTCGAGCGTTCTTTCATCCGCTTCGGAAAATGCCATAATCAGTGCACCAATCTGTTTGTATGGAATATCAAGCTTTCCGCACAGCTCCTTGATATATGCATTTCCTGCGACATTGTATTTCGCCATCTTCGAACCCGGCAGCGGATCATAGCCGCCGTGAATGATGGCGCTGTTCGCCTTTGTCGTCCCTACCGATACATCATTCTCCTTTTCGATCAGTACCGCCTTGATCTGATATTTCCCAAGCTCATATGCAAGAGAACAGCCGGCGATTCCTGCTCCGATAATTGCTACATCATACATTCTGCCAACCTCCTGTAAGCCTTTTCAGACTTCCTTAACCACCTTAAATTACTCCATAAAATACAGACTGTCAAACCCCTGTATCCCTTTAAACAAAGGCTTTCTACAGCTTTTTTATCAATCACAGCGCTTTGATTAACACCCTCCTCTTTCTTCTCCCTCTGTAACTGGTCCCCCCTGGTCGAATTCCTGTGCATGACTGCTTGCTTTTCCTGTTAATCAAATATATAATATTAGTAATCATTTGATAATCTGATTACTAATCTGCTGTTAATCAAAATAAATCATAATTTTTAAAGGAGATGTCCCATGGGAAAAAGAAATAAGGTAACAACACGCGATATTGCAGAATATACAGGTGTTTCGCAATCCAGTGTTTCCATGATACTCAGCAACAAACAGAATGTATCCTTTTCTGATGAAACCAGAGAGCTGGTGCTTTCTGCCGCAAAAAAGCTGGGATATCAAAAGCCGGTAAAAAACAAGCTGAACGCCTCCAGTAAGATGGATAAAACCATCGTTGTTCTGACTCCGCTGTTATCAAACGGCTATTACGCCACACTGGTGCATTCCATTACGGAGCAGGCAGGTGAGTATGGCTATTCGGTTTTCACGGTAACGACCATGCGGGATGCTGCACAGGAAGAGTTTTATTTTGATATGCTCGCAGGACTGCAGCTGGCGGGAGCCATCTGTCTGTATCCTCCAACGCGAATTACCAAAGCCAATGCACTGGCAAAGCAGATCCCCGTTGTATCCATCGGTGACAAGCCGGAAGGCTGTACCTTTGATTCCGTTGAGCTGGATGGCAGAAAAACCGGATATCTTATGGGAGAATATCTGGTGGGACTCGGGCATACGCACATCACCTTTGTCTCCACCCCCATCAAAGCAAAGGAAATATCCAGGCTGCATCGTCTGGAAGGATTAAAAGCAGCATTTGAGGAGCATGGACAGAGCCAGGATAATATTCTTGTAAAAACCCCTTCCATTGCCACCTACAGGCAATATCCATCGGAATCCTCCGAGTATATGACCGGCTTTGATCTGGCTCTGGAAGCATTAAAGGAGCATACACCGTCAACTGCTTTGTAGGAAACAATGATATGACTGCCTTTGGTGTCATGGCCGCTCTCACGCAGCAGGGATATCGGATACCGCAGGATTACTCTGTCGCAGGCTTTGATAACATCCATCTTTCCTCTATGCCGAATATTTCTCTAACAAGCGTTGAACATGCCTCCATCCTCAAAGGGAAGGAAGCCGTTGACATGATCTATAAGAAAAATAACAAGGACACCCGCAGCAGGGACATAAATATATCCTGCGGCTGGAATATGAACCGGAGCTGATAATTCGTAAATCGACAGGCAAATGCCGTAACCGAAGCAGGTGAACCTGTGAAAAAAGTGATATGAAATACTGGATATGATCATGAATAAGGAGACAATATAAGATGAGATACAACAAAAGACGACTGTACAGCTGCCTTAATAACAGCAGATGTCTGTCGCCTTTTTAGTCTTGTGTTTTAATTGAACGAAAAATGAAAAAGAGCATAACAATTTCTATTATGCCCTGTAGCTTCCAAAAAACCGCACGGCATCTATGAAAGACATAAAAATCCTCTGTTCCTCTTCCAGCTTCCGAAAAGAAGCAGAAGCTATATAGGAAAGGCTGCTGTATCAAAGGATGGCTCTATAGGACTACAGAGGCTTTTCCGTTTTGAAACCTTGCACGGCATCAGGCCTTTACGATTTTTTTCTTTAGCTTTTTGCGGCCTCATCCAGCGTACTGCTGGATTCGATTGCCTCCAGAATCGCAGTTTCCTCCATCGTCTTTTTCCATTTTTTCAGTATATTTTTCATGACAGTAACCTTATCCTTCTGTTCCAGATCATGGAATACAAATACCTCGTCAAACAGTGCCGTAAAGGAAGCGCCAAGGCTGCGCTTCACCTGCAGCAGCGGATCACTGGTTTCCTGAAACTTCAGCGCACTCACACTGGAACAAGGAAAATCACCGCTCATAATCATTATACTGTGGCGCAGATCAATTTTCTGTATGTCACGCTCCAGATAGCCGCGTTCAATGCCCTGCTTTAAAAACTGCAGCATTGCTTCATTTGCCATATGCAGGTTGGTTACATTCACTATGGTATAGGGATTTCTGCGCAGCTTGGACAGGTTATGATCCAGATTGTGCTCCAATGCCGCCATATCCAGCTCCACCATATCCTCCTGATTGAAATACAGGCGGTTAAACTGATGAATCAGCGTCTTTTTTCCAACGCCCTGATTCCCCAGAAAGAGCCATACACCAAGGGGCCGTTCACTGATGATTCCCTGTTCGATCCACTCCAGCTGACCCATCAGCTTGCGGATAACCTCCTTTTGCGCAACCATGGTCGTTTCCAGATGCTTTTTCAGCTCCTGCAGACGATTACGGGAAGCCAGCGGAATATCCGTCAGCTTTTCTATGACATCCCGTACCATGTCCTCACTTACACTGCGCTCACTCTGCCGTTTAGCACCGACACAAGCCAGATCCAGCACATCAATCGCCTTATCCGGAAACTTCCTCTGCGGCATGTAATATGCACAGTATTTCACGATTTGTTCCAGAACCTTCTCCTGAATCTTTACATTATGAAAATCCTCGTATTCCTTCTTCTTTGCCTTTAGCATCTTAATGGTGTCCTCAACATCCGGCTCCCGTATGGTAATGATCTGAAAGCGGCGCTCCAGCGCACGATCCTTTTCAATATACATTTCATATTCCTCGATGGTGGTTGCCCCGATACATTTGATAACACCTCTTGCCAGATACGGCTTCAGCACACTGGAAACATCAATTGAACCCTCGGATTTTCCGGCACCGATCATCAGATGGATTTCATCAATAAATAAAATAACATTGGGATACTTCTCCAGCAGACGGATGATATTCTGCAGCTTTTCCTCAAAATCACGCGGTACTTGGTGCCTGCCACAAGTGAATTCAAATGCAGCTCATAAATACAGGCATCCTTCAGCGAAGGAACCAGATTCTGCTGAATCATACCGGCCAGCTTTTCCACCAGAGCGGTCTTTCCGACACCGGGCTCACCAATCAGCAGCGGATTTGCCTTATCCTTGCGCGACAGTACGGAAATCATAAAATTCAGCTCCGCATCCCTTCCCACGATATCCTGATTCGCTCCGCACATATTCAGATTGCGAAGCTCACTGATTTTATCCAGCTCGCTCATACTGCCATGCTCCATCTGCAGCAACACCACCTCTTCATCCACATCATAGCGATGCAGTATCTCCGTTGCCACACAGCTGTTTGTCTGCAGCAGTGCCAGTGTCAGGGAATCCACATCCATCATTGTATTTTGTTTTCTGGAAGACAGTGACATTCCGCGCTCCAGGATATCATCCACGACCTGTGTAATCTGCAGCTCCTCCACATCCTGATCCTTCAGTCCAAAAAGAACCATTAAATCCTCCTTGAGCTGAAAATAATATACACCCTGTGCACATAACAGCCGTGACAGCGGTGTTGCGGTATCCTTTAATATCGCAAGCAATAGATGCTCGCTTCCGACATAATTGTTGCCCATCTCTCTGGCTTCCTCTCTTGCTGTATCCAGAATTGCGGAAACCTGTGTATTTAAACGATACTTCATATCTTCACCATCCTCGTCATTCTATAGCATATGAACTTCATACGCTGCTTTTGTTAGTATAACCAGTTTATTTCACAATATTTCACGTTCCGAAGCAGAAGCTCTACAAAACGTTCGACGAATACAGACAGGAAAACAAAGGAAATCATATAGTAAAGAGGAAGGAGGTGTCAAAGCATGGCAAAACGTGTCCGTTCCAGTCCGCGAACATCCTCGGTAATTCTTTCTGTCAGCATCATCAGTGTTTCAATTATCGGCGGCATCGTACTGTTTCCGATTTTGGGAATCGGCAGTATTCTGCTGGTGGCAGTCGTTATATTCCTGCTGAGCCGCAATCAGAATCCACGGTGCTGATTAGCTTTGCTTATGAACGCGTGCATGAGTTGTAAGGAAGCTGTTTTGTATAGCGCATGATCTGTGTTGTTTAAAAAGGGCAGCTCTCGCCTGTCCCTTATGCTTCTCTTAGCAGATACACCTGGTGATCCTGGTCATAAAAGCTGAACATCCTTCCGTAGGGGTACTTCTGAATGTCATCCACAATGACACCGTTGCTTAGTAAACGGCGATGCTCCTCTTCAATGTCCGCACAGGTAAACATAACAGACGGATGTGCTGTAGATACCTGCGGATTGGCTTTTTCCATACGGGAGCGTTCAAACAGGACAATCGTTGTCTGTGCATGATAATCCGGTGCTGTTTCCAGCCATGTCATGCCGGGTCCCATCAGCTGTTCCTCACGGATGACAAAGCCATATTCTCTGTCCAAAACTTTTTTGCTTCTGCACTGTTTTTACATACACGGTTATTTTTGCTATATTGGAAATCATGGTTATCCCTCCGCTGTTAGTATGCACACACTTCTTTTTCTCCATACGGTCTATGGCTTTGTACTCTCCAGAAACCAGCGTGTGCGTTCAAAATACAAATCCCGCTTCTGCCCTGAATCACGCATTCATAGCAAAGACCGCATCCACCTACTGAGGAGGCTTTATTGCGAATTTGCAGCACCCTGTCAATTTCATACTTTATTCCGTTGTCCCAAAGCACTGCAACCGGCTTCAATACTTCATTCTTTCCCATAACAGTCAGCACATCCACATATTTCTTATACAGGCGCTGTCTTGGCTCATGCAGCTTCTGCATAGGCTACCTCAAAAGAAACCGACCGGATGCACGACATGATCCTCTTTGGGATTGAAATCCGTCAGATGTCTGTCCTTCAGCAGAGAGCAGCGCTGTATTTTGGAAAACCCGAAGCGATCCCGTATGGCATCCATTGTTTCCTCCAGCATCCGCTGCCGGTGCCGCTCCTCCTCACTGACAAACAGATTCAGCTGTGTCATCCCGCTATCCTTTTCAATTCCGCCAAGCGTTACCCCTATCGTGCGAAGCGGTGTGGAAAATCATAGTTTTCTTCCAGTAAAGACAGTACCACCGGCATGATTTCAGCAGCGATATTGGTTGCCTGCGCCAGCTTTCTCTGCCTGCTGAACCACGTGAGCTCTGTGCTTCGCAGCGTAACCGAAATCACATTGCCCCGAAGTCCCTGCTCCCGAAGACGGGAGGCAACGGATTCCGCAAGTACATAATACACGATTTTCGCATCCTCAAAGCTCTTGATATCCTTAGGTGCAGTAATAGCATTTCCCACTGATTTCACCGGTTCCTGATGCGAGGATAGAGCAACCTCGGATACATCCTCTCCGTTCGCAAACCACCAGATCAGCTCTCCCACCTTTCCAAAGCGATCCTTCATCCATCCCTGAGGAAGCTGTGCCAGCTGTCCGATTGTTTCAATGGAATAGTGTGCCAGCTTATGCTTCGTCGCTCTTCCCACGTAAAACAAATCCTGTACCGGCAGGGGCCAGATTCTTTCACGATAATTTTCTCTTGTAATCTCCACCAGCCTTTGTGTTTGTCCATATCAGATCCGATCTTCGCAAAATCTTATTATAGCTGACGCCCATGGATACCGTCATTCCCAGCTCATGCTCAACACGGTTCTGAATTTTTCGCGCAATGCTCATCCCGCTGCCAAACAATGCGGTTGATTCACTCAAATCTATCCAGGCCTCATCCAATCCGAAGGACTCCACCTTATCCGTATATTCGCGATAAATATCCTTAACCCTTTCTGTATAATACATATACTCCTCATAATCCGGCTTCAGAATACGCAGATGCGGACACTTTGCCAGTGCTTCCCGCAGAGATTCCCCGGTTTTAATGTGAAACGCCTTGGCCTTATCATTCTTTGCCAAGATAATTCCATGGCGTTCTTCTTCGTTTCCGCCGACTGCCATCGGGACATCCCGCAGCCCGGGATATTTCATTTCCTCAATCTGCGCATAGCAGTGATTGATGTCACTGTGTACAATAATACGGTCTTTTTTCTGCATAGGACTCACCTCATAAAACTATTATATGCATTTTGTTCCGTTTTTCAACAAATTATGGAACGTTACCATAAATTGGCAGCTGATAAATACCGTTTTCATATAAATTTTGGATTTTTATGTTATACTATATACGGGAGGACATCTTCATGAAATTAAGTGAGCTATTAACCTACTATCGGCATCGGGACAGCCTCAGTCTGGAAAGTGTCGGGGATTTTGTCGGTGTATCAAAATCAACTGTGAAGCGCTGGGAGTCCGGAGAATCCAGCAATGTTCCACAAGCCCGGTTAGACAGACTTTCCGAGCTGTTTGGAATTGATGTACCGGCATGTCTGCAGGGACATGTTAAACCGATTCTTGGCTATGTGAAGGCCGGCTACGATCTGTTTTGCGAATGAGAATCTGCTGGGATATGAAGAGGTGAGCGCAAGAGAAGCCGCACAGGGAGATTATTATCTTCGTGTACAGGGAGATTCCATGACTGGCTCCCGTATTTATGACGGTGATCTGGTGTATGTAAAAAGCTGCAGTGATGTGGAAAACGGAGACATAGCAGTTGTTTTGTTGAATCACAGCGAAGTAACTATCAAGAAAATATTAAAAAAGGAGCATGCTGTTATTTTAATGGCAACAAACCCGGTAGTAGAACCAAGGGTTTTCACACAGGAGGAAATCGAAGAAGGACAACTTAAAATCATAGGTAAAGTCCTGCATTCGAAGATACGGTTCTAAAAAATCATTGTAATAATTTGGAAATTATGTCATACTAGTGGAGTAGGTTTGTATATAATATCATACTATATGAGATGGATGCTTTTGCCCCGAAAACATCCATTTTTTTTTATTTTATCAGGTAAAAATTAACCAAATGTGCAAGAAATGTATATATACATAAAAAGTATAGATTTTAACACAAGAGGGAGGAATTGGATTGAAAACAAGATGAAATGCTGGAATATATACAGCTACAAT
>ENA-OQCK01000066-OQCK01000066.1-human-gut-metagenome-genome-assembly--contig:-NODE-66-length-56353-cov-8.662096_pt1 | contig 56353 bp, 61 predicted proteins | sample MGYA00242498_ERZ504578 | MGnify/ENA primary metagenome ERZ504578 (study PRJEB26092, sample SAMD00036229) | human gut metagenome | host: Homo sapiens | study: EMG produced TPA metagenomics assembly of...
GTCAACGTTACGGGCTCAACATCACCTACTGCAATATAGTAATCTACCGGCTCATAGTTGTTCTCGTCTTTCGGGGTGAAGCGGATCACGTTCACTTTGTCGTTGTCAGGAGTACCTGTAGCTGCAGCTCTAAGTTTGGATAGAGTGCTTACAGATTTTGGATTCCAAGCTATACCAGCGATATCTTGTGTCAACTCAGCGGTCACATCATTGCCGTTTAACGTAGGAACACTCTTCAGTGCCATACCTGCCTTATTGATCACCAAGGTAGCGGTCTCGCTTACGGCCTTGTAAAGATCATCCTCCGGACGGGTGATGTTTACGGTGTAAGTACCTGCGTCTTGAGGCAAAGTCTCACCTAAGCTTACGCCATTCTTCGAGTAAGTTACCTGAAAGCCCTTGGCGGCGTGTCCACCTTTCACCTTCACTTCGTAGCTACGAGGTTGCTTGTTGTAGACCAAGGACTGCTGGGCAGTGTTGATCTCCAGCTTAGTCTTCCCGATATAGTTCGCCGCAATCGTCATCGGGCCGGATACCACCAAGGTATCGCCGTCCTTGATCTCGGAGGAGTTCGCGGTCATGCTCTTGAAGCGGTAGCCGCTGTTGGTCGTAACCGTGGCGACTAGTCTCGTCTGATAGTTTACATCTGAACCGGAGGCGACCGTAGCGTTGTCTTCAACCTTCGTCAAAGAGACGGACCTGCGGTCGGGATATTAGCGGCGGCTGTCACCTTGAATTGAGTCAACCAAAGTTTACCTTAACATTGGCATCGGCTGTACCTACCGTAAATGTATTGTCCGTAGAGCTATAGGTTGCGTTTTCTACGCTTACGCTCTTCAAGGCATATCCATAATCGGCCTTGCAGATTACTTTCACTTTCACTCCTTCAGCGATAGCCGCACCCGGTGTGATCGGGGCTTTGCTCTCATTATCCAGCAAGGTCACGCTACCATGTCCCGAATTGCTTACGTTTACCAAGTGGGTAGCTGCCGGTTTCTCCTCGAAGGAGGCCTCTATCGTGGCGGCTTGGGCCAAGGTATAGGAACCGGTGTTCACCAAGGCTCCGTTCACCTTCACGGACTTAACCATCATATGCTTCTTGTCAGTTGGCGTGGCGTTGATGGTCAATAAAGTGCCTTGCAAGAGTGCCTCGCCATCCTTCACCTCTACACCGTTGGCGTAAACCTTGAGCGTGCCGTTAGCTGGGGTACCAATATTTACCTTGTGTAAGATAGAGTCGAAGCGGGCTACCAAGTCCAGATCCTTCGTCGCGGTCAATGTACGAATGGCGGATGTGTTTCCATCGCTCCAGCCGGCGAACGTATAGTTCTTGTCGGCGATCGCCTCGGCTGCTAGCTCATAACCCTCGGCGTAGCGATCGTTTGCGGAACGTCCGGTCAACTTGACCGTACCGAAGTTGGCGGCGGTAACCTTCATCGTATAAACAGGGGTAACCTCTACATTAATAAATGTATCCTTCGCGAGATAAAGCACCGGATCCTCCGGCATGAAGGTGGTACTGTATTTTGTCTTCGTCAAGGAAACCGTGTCGTTCGGGTTCGTCCACACGAACGATCCAGTGGTACCCTCGACGGAGCCACCTTGTAATACGGCTATAGACAACGGCTCGCCCTCCTCGATATGTCCGGCCTTGGGCAAACCCGAGATACTTACCTCTTTCTTGCTCTCCACTACCAATGTTGCCGTATCGGAGAGGCTGCGATATGCCAAATCCTCCGGACGGGTAAAACGGGCCTTGTAGGAACCGGCCTTCAGTGTGGAGGGCAATTCCTTGATCCAAGTCGTACCATTCACTTGATATTCGATCTTGATATCCTTGATATCGCTCGCTACCGTTACTTGCTTGATAGAGCCTTCCATCTGGGTCAGGTTGTTGGCCACGAACTTCACGGTGTCTTTCGAGATGAATACGAAGGTGTAGCCGGCTCCCGCCGTAAGTTCGGAGGTAGTGTACGTGTAAGAGGTCTTACCGTCGGCATACGTCCCCGCGATCTTGGAGATATCCACATCGGAGGAGCCTTGCTTGATAGCTCCCAACTTATAATTTGAGTTCGACACGATCGAGAAGACGGCGGTCTTGCCATAAGCGATATCGCCACCACTAACCACGTCTTTACCATCCATCTTGGCGGTCACCGTTCCATTGCTCCATCTACCGTATAAACCAAAGCGTTGGCACCGGTTACCGTGAAGGTATTCGAGGAATCCGTCAAGGCGGCGTATTCCATCGTCTCCGGACTGATCAAGACAATCTTATAAACGCCTACTACGGCGGGTAAATCCTTTGTCTCCTTACCATTGGCGGCACGATATGTCACGGCTTGTCCGTTCATTTCCGGGGTAAACTTGATTACGGGCAGATTCTGTTTCGCTACCACTTGGTCCTTGGTAGCCGAGGAGCCTGTCACCTTAGCGGTCACCTTCATCTTCTCCGTGAACACGACATTTATCGTGGCTGAAGCGGTCAGTTCGTCGGTCGTGTAGGTATAGGAGATCGTATTATCCGTGCTATTGAACTTACCTGTAGGCAAGTTAGCGGGCTTCCCATCGATCTTTATCTCGCTCAACTTGTAGCCGGGCTTGGCGGTAATCGTCAATACAGCGGCTTTGCCATTCACGATATCACCGCCGTTAGCCACGTCCTTGTCGCCCATCTTGGCGGTAACCGTACCTTGTCCCTCTACGCTCCAGCTTAAGACGTTCGCCTTGGAGATCGTAAAGATCAAGCTTGTATCATGCTTAAGGCCGCATACTCCTCGGTCTCCGGGCTGGTTACCCAAATACGATAAGAGCCATCCTCTGTGGGAAATGTAGTTGTCGCATTCGCCGGAACATCCTTATAATACCGGATTAAATACTGGCTTGGCGACGGCTCTATCTTCACAACCGGCTTATTCTTACCGGCAGCGATCTCATCTTTTGTGGCAGATAGAGGCTTGCGGTTATCGTTCTTGTCTTTTTAGCGGTAAACTGCACGTCAATAGCCATAGAGCCTTTCAATGCTCCTGTCGTATAAGCCGCATAGGAAGTCTCGTTCGTTGAGGTATCGAAAGTACCCTCCGGTAAATTTACTACTTGATTATCTACGGTAAGCTTGCCCAGCACATAGCCGGACTTGGCAGTGATCTTCAACACGGCCGGCTTGTCGTAAGCGATCTCGCCTCCGCTAGTCACCGCCGTCCCGTTCATGGTAGCCGCGACGGTTCCTTGCGTCGCTTCGAAGTATAAGTCAGCGTATGGGCCGGCAGTATCTCATAATCGAATTTCTTGTCGATGGCGGCTTGCGTGGCCGTCTCTGCCTTGGTTACGAGCACGTTGTACTTTCCTGCCGTGGCGGGTAAGTCCGTTGTCTCTGTTCCGGTAGCCACGTTCTTATACTTCACTGTATATCCGGTTACATCCTCGGGAGTAAATGCCAGCTTCGGCAAGTTCACCTTCGCTTTCACCTCATCCAGCGTAGCGGAAGCGGGAGACATCGTGACCGTCACAGGGTCTTTTGCCTTGAATGTCGCCTTTATCTCCGTGGCTTTTGTCAAGGCGGGAGATGTATAGGTGTAAGTAGTCGTATTATCCCCATTAAATGTGCCAGTCGGTAACGTGCCGATAGTGGCCGTATTCATGGTTATATCCGCAAGCACATACCCGGCATTCGCCGTGATCGTAAACTTGTGGGCGGTGTTGTATGCCACCTTTGCGCCACTCGAAATGTCGCTGGTTATCGTTCCGCCCTCACTTGCGCTGTAGTTGAGCGTCACCTTGAACGTCGGTAGATCCGGTGCCGAGCGTAAATCTGAATCCTGTGCGTGTACCTGTATCAACGCCATAAGCGCGAGGAACACGGCTGATATTAGTTTTCTCATGTTATTCTGTTTTTAATCGTTACTTAACTCTTACTAATTGACCGTTTACGGCATAGATACCGGCGGGAACCATGATGCGTTGCCCGTCCGTGGCTATTCCCTTGTAGGCGATACGACCGCTCATCTCCACGATCAGTACCTGTACAGGTTCGGCGGTATGGATCATGATAGCGCCACGATCGGTAGTCACGTAATAACCTTCCACCGGCTCAATTTCCTGCGTGCCCGTTACGATATTGTCGCCGAGGCGCAAGGAACGAAGGGTGCTATACGTTGAGGCATCCGTAAAGATCACGCTCTCGAACGGTTTTAAGGTTTTTTCCGTACATTGAACGAACTCATTGCTTGCGGCATTCAGCTTATATACGTATTGGTTCTTCGTAAGTGTCAACTCATCCGTACCCGTATTGGCGAAGATCGTGAAGGTAGCCGTAGTCGGGGCGTCCGGCTCGGTAGCGGCTTTCAGCTCGATAGGATCTGCGGCGGTGGACACGATCGCATACTCACCAGTCGTTGCGGAGAGTAAACCGGCCTGTCCGAATTCGTCTGTCTTGTACTCAAACTCCGGAGAGGAAGTGCCTTCAAGGTAGCGTACCATGCGCCGGTATTGGCTTTCGGATCCGCCGTAGGTTGGGTGTATTCTGTTGCCGGTTCTGTCGTGCTCTGTACTTTATAAGTACTTGGGAAACCAAATGCTTTCCACTCGCTGTCCTTCAAGGGTGTGTTCAGTTGAAGGGTAGTAGCTGTTATCTTGTCTGTCGTAGTCGCGGGCGAAGTCGGAACCAAGCGTGCGCCTTCTTCCATCGTCACCTTAGCGAAGGCAAGCGGGGCGGTCACGTTCAGCGTACCCGTATTCTCGATGTAGACATTCCGATTGGCATAGGTAGCATCGGCTGTTAGGGTTTGGCCGGCGGTCACGATCAGACGTTTCAGCCACATAGCGACGCCTTTAGATTCAGAGGACATTTGTACCAACCGTTCCCATGAATCATCCGGTACAACCACGATCTTCTCTTGATCATAAAGCTCGGAATAGATCGGGGCTTTCTCGGCGAAAGTAGAGTTCGCGTCAAAAGTGAAGCAAAGCGTAGAATACTCGGGCGTACCTTTATCGATATTGACACCGCCCCAAGCATTACCGCTCGTGTGCATATCGGTAGCGTCCACCTTGGAGTGAACCACTAAGCCTGCAGCCGTATTATCTTTCAACGTAACGAAATCCAGCTTGACAGCCATGGACGTTTGTACGTTCAAACCGTTCCGTTTCGCGTTGCTCGCGGTCAGGTTGGAGATCACTACCTCGCCCCCTTCTGCCGGGGTGATACCTGTAGCGTTCTCGATGGCGATCATGTTCAGATCCGCATTATACGTATGCGCCCAATCAGCGGTACCCGCCTTAATGACCGTCTTGTCCATTCCCGCGCCGTTCAATACCATCGGCTTCGTGATTGTCAACTGATGGTAACTCATAGGTACCCTCCACCACGCGATCTTATCGGCATGGACACTGGCTAAGGCTAATAAGTCGCTAGCGTCGAGAGCGGTAGCGTTTAGGGTGCCTTGTTTTGTGAAGGTCACGCCCTCGGCTATGGAAAGGCTCCATCCAGATTCCAAGTCTTACCCTCACCTAGAGCGAACTCCGATAAGGTACCGGGAACGGCTGTTCCATCCCGGAAGCTTACCAACGAGGCTTTGGCACCACTCAAATTGATATTCGCTTGATGCAAGCCACGGCTGAACACCATCAGAGGAGTAGCGCTCTTCGAATTGATGAATTCAAAAGAGACCGTCCCGTCTACGGCAGGTGCCGGTCGTCCATTCGTATCGGAATCGGCCCAACCCATGATGCTCCCAAGGAAGCGTTCATGTTTTCCGGCTCTTGGAACGTACAACCATCGAATTTAAAAGAGGCTGTTCCTACCGCACCTCTGTTGATAGTGGCGAATTCACGATCTTTGATTGCCGTACCATTAATCGAAGTCGGGAACGTACAGCCTGTGACCGTAGCCGTAATCTCATCCGCACGACCATTCGATAACGTGCCATAGAAGGCGGCGATAGTGGCGTTCTGTATCGTGACTGTCGAGACACCGGTATGCGTATATCCGTTTCCTCCACCACAACCGATACCCCCGGCAATCACGCCACCATTCATATTGATCGTGACTGTTTTAACACCATTTACGGATTGATCGAGCGGAGTGTCGATCGTGTTTGTAGTCTTACCGCCATCATCACCTCCGGGATAAAGCTGACTCACCGTTCCCCCTTGAATGTCGATATATACCTCATTCGCTTTCGAGTAACGATATCCACTGCCTACCAACAAATAAGAAACGGTGGCATCTTTCTGGATTTGAATAGAGATCTTGCCGGTAACATCAGCGGGAGTATCTGACTTTGTAGAATTTCCACCGCCTAACATTGTTCTCACCGTTCCACTGATCATATTAATAGATGTGGAAGCAACCGTAGACTCTTTAGCTCCACCATATATCTTAGAGGTAGAAGGAACCTTAAACGCTACTGCGGTTTTCCCTTGTTTCGTGATTTTAACAGAATCGGTTGAATAAGCGGTAATCTCGATAGGCGTTCCATTCGCGTATACGTCATAAGAGGTACCTTTCGGCTGTCTTACCGCTGTTATCGCCGAGACAAGCGTACCGTTATTCGTGAAAGTCACGGCAGTATCAATCACTAAGCCGTCATTGAAAGTCCACGTCTTGTCAGCAGACAAAGTGAACTCAGACAGTCCTTCCGGTATTTTCTTTCCATCCACGAAATGTCTCAAGGAGGCTTTCGCTCCGGTCAGCTCTATATTCGCGTTATCCAAGCCACGCCCCACGGAGAAAGTCGGCGTCTCGGTCTTTGAATTAATGAACTTGTAAGACACATTCCCGTTTACGATTGGCTGTGGCTTTCCATTGGTATCCGAATCGGCCCAACCGTCAACCGCACCCAAACCGGCTACAATACTCTCCGGTTCCTCGAACGAGCAGCCATCAAAAGTGAAAGAGATGTTCTTCACTCCTCCGCGGTTGATCGAAGCCAACTCACGGTACTGGATATCCGAGCCATTGTATTGTTTCTTAAATGTGGTATTTGTCATGTTAACCGTTATATCATCGGCATAACCATTAGATAAGGTTCCGTAGATCGCACCTAACTCGGAATCGGTAACCGTAACAACAGACGTACCCGTATGTGTATATCCCTGTCCACCGCCGGTACCAAGACCTTCCGGTATGGTACATTTCGAGAGGGTCATATTTACGTTTTTTACGCCATTGACGGATGCGTCAACATCGGTGGTCAGCGTATTAGTTGTCTGCCTTGATCATAGCCTCCAGCATAGATTGCCATGATCGTGGTTGATCAGCCTTGATATTCACGGTATTGGTCTTTGCGTAATAACGACCACCACCCAACAATAGGTTGCTGACAACCGCACCCGGCTTTATTTCAATACTGACAGCATCGCTTACATCCGCGCTCACGGGAGTGTAATACGATCCGTCACTATTTTTATAGCTATATTTATCCGTGACAGCTTGGGTCGTTTTGCCTGTACCCGCATTGCCGACAAACATGCCACCACCAAATATAGACCGGATACTACCGCTTTCCAACGTGATCGAAGCAGAAGTCACGGCTTTACCTAGGCTACCGCCAAAGACACCGAACTTGCCGGGCTCAAACTGCAAGGTATCCGGAGTCCCGCCATCGGTCTCTATTGTTTCCACGATCATACGACCGCTGGCTTGATTCAAATAAACACGAACCGGATTACCGTTTGCGAAGCAAGAAGGAATGCTTTCTAGAGCCGGGTTTGAAGGTGTCTGCGGCAAAATCATTTTGCAGAGCTTACCACCGGATGAATACACCAATGTGTCCACATCCTGTCCCCAGCCACTGCTTGTCGCCGTCAAAGCGAGCGCAAGCAAATAGAGTAATTTGTGTCTCATAAGCTTATGAATTTAAGTGTTAATAATGTATTAAAATGAATGGTATAGGACCTTTCCGACACCACCCGCTGATGTCCACAGAGAGCACCGGCTGATGTCCGGAGAGATCACCCGGTGGTGTTGGAAGGGATCACCGGGTGATGCCGGAGGGCCGCCCTTTAGATCTCATCCGGACTCTCCGAGTCGCCGCCTTCGCTACTAGAGTCGTTGACGGGCTTGATCCGTTCGTAGGTCACTTTCGCCCGCATGTCTTGTAGGATCTTGCCGGGAGTATAGACCAGACTCGGCTTCTTCATCATGACCGAGGCGGCGAATTCCTTTTCCGTTACGCTACCCTTACTGCCGACCGCAAGACGCATGCTGCCGAACTCGCCCAGCTGGACGTTGCGGCCCTCTTTCAGGTGACGGGCCAAGATACGCGGCAAACGGTCGAAACAGCTTTTCACGTCGGCACTCGTCAAGGCGGTCTCCTCGGCTATGCTCTCGCAGAGTTCGTCGAAGCTGACGTTTCCGTTGGATAGCATTTGTGCGAAATATTTCTTCGCGTCTTTAGCAGCCCCTTTGGAGAAGTCGGGACGTTGAACTAATTTGTATTTTACACTCATAAGTATTTATGTATTGGTGAACTTGTTTTCACAATTAGTACTAGCAAGTAATTATCCCCTTGACCTAACGACCTTTACTCTGTGGCGATCAATCTCTCTTCCCTATATCCCTCATCATTGGTTGGTGCTCCGCAGCGTAATAGTTATGGTTATCAAATAAAAACGACTAGTTTAAACCAACGTTTGGATCTTGCGTTTTTAGGACTTGGAACGCACCATATATCTCCTTGCGTTAAATAGTTGGTTTATAAGAAAAATAATCAAAGAAAGTGTACCGCTATTTGAAAATAAAGCCTTAAATTTACGACGAATTTAAACGTTGGTTTAGAATAGCCGTTTTTAGCATATGATATAATGTATGTATGTACATTAGTAAGTATTAAAATAGTGGACAATAGGTAATTGTAATATGGGTAAATAATAAAAATCACAGTATCAGATATCAATCTTTTGCATTTCGTCCGAAATGACATATCTTTACGACACCGCCCGCTATTGGGCCGTAACTTAAAACCTATCAACTATGGATAAAAAAAGGAGGATCAACGCATGAAAGAATTAAAAGACCGATACATACGTTTCGATTGGGCGATCAAGAGACTGCTCCGGCAAAAAGCCAACTTCGGTGTGCTGGAGGGTTTTCTCACGGTTTTTCTTGGAGAGAAGATTACCATCGTGGAGCTACTGGAGAGCGAGGGTAATCAACTGTATGAGGATGACAAGTTCAACAGGGTGTACGCCGAGGCACTTAACGACAAGGGCGAGATCATCATCGTGAAAATATAAAATATTCGCAAGCTATATTATCTCGAACAGGTACTCTATGGCGTGGCGAAAACCATAACCGAGTACATATCACTGGGCGAGGACTACCACAAGGTTAAGAAAATATACTCAATCAACATATTCTACTTCGACATCGGACGGGGCGAGGACTACCTTTATCACGGGCAGAATCATTTCATCGGCATACATACCAAGGATCAATTGGTAGTCAACACGAAAGAGAGGAGCGTAATTGTCTCCAAGCTATCCCCCGAGATTTTCCCCGAATATATACTCATACGGACCAATAAGTTCGATAAGATAGCCGTCACTCCCCTAGAAGAATGGATGGACTACCTTAAAAGAGGAACAATTCGTCCTGACACCATGACTCCGGGATTAGGCGAGGCTCGAGAAAAATTGAGATACTACTCCATGACCCCCGAGGATAGATACGCTTACGACGAACACCTGAATGCGGTCATGATACAAAATGACGTATTGGATTCGGCGAAGCTTGAAGGATACCTGGAAGGACTAGCGGAAAGTAGAGCGGAAAATAAGGAGAAAGGTAAGGCGAAAGGACTGGCAAAAGGCGAGACAGAAGCGAACCTCGAAAACGCCAAGAAGATGAAAGCCATGGGGATCGATCTTGAAATGATCCGGCAGATCACGGGAATTACCCTATAAATAACCTTTTGGTGACATAAATAGCGAATCGCGCAAACCCCTCATCGTAAGATGTGGATTTGCGCCGATTTGTTTTTGGTTGTCCGGATGTTTGTGTCGCTTATTCGTCGATCGAACCTCTTACGATACCCCGGCTGGAAGACTTGATGAAATTGAGGATCAAATCCCGTTCCTCGCTAGGCTCGTACTCGGTCTCGATCGCTTTCAGCGCCTCCGTATTATTCAAGCCTCGGGTATACAGCGTGCGATAGATGTCTTGAATCAAGAATACCTGCTGATTCGTGAATCCCCGGCGACGTAAACCTACGATATTGATACCGCAATAAACGATCGGATCACGGCCGATCAAGGTATAAGGAGGGATATCTTTTCCGATACGAGAACCGCCTTGTACCATCACGTGCTTGGATATACGGGTGAACTGATGCACCAAGGAACCTCCGCTTACGATAGCGAAATCATCAATCTCTACCTCCCCGGCGATTTGCGAAGCGTTACCGATGATAATATGGTCTTTTAAGACGCAATCATGGGCCACGTGCGAATAAGCCATGATTAAGCAATTGCGACCTACCACGGTCTTACCTTTGGAAGCGGTACCCCGGTTGATCGTCACGCATTCGCGAAGCGTCGTGTTATCTCCGATTTCCGCCGTCGTGGTTTCCCCCGCGAATTTCATGTCTTGAGGGATACCGGCAACGACCGCTCCCGGGAAAATATTGCAATTTTTACCAATCCGTGCGCCATCCAAGATAACGGCGTGAGAATATATATGGCAATTATCACCGATTACGACATCTTTCTCAATCACGGCAAACGGATCGATAGTTACATTCTGGCCGATCTGGGCCTCTGGATGAACGACTGCTAGAGGAGATATATTCATTATCGTACTTTATCTTATTATTTGTTTTTTACAATCTGAGCCATGAACTCGGCTTCACTAACCAATTTATCACCAACGAATACATACCCTTTCATGGTAGAGATCCCGCGACGGATCGGTGCCAATAATTCCAGACGTAAGATCAACGTATCGCCCGGAACGACTTTTTGGCGGAATTTCACGCCATCTATTTTCATGAAGTAGGTAGAATAACGCTCTGGCTCATCTACGGAATTCAAGACTAGCAAACCACCTGTTTGTGCCATAGCCTCAACCTGTAGAACTCCCGGCATGACCGGCTCCTGAGGGAAATGCCCTTGGAAGAACGGTTCGTTGGTCGTGATGTTCTTTACGCCTACGATATAGTTCCCGCCAACCTCGATGATCTTGTCAACCAATAAGAACGGATAGCGGTGCGGCAATAATTCACGGATACGGTTGATATCCATCACCGGCTCACGGTTCGGATCGTATACCGGGGCTTGCACCTCGTTCATCTTGATATCCTTGCGGATCATACGAGCTAACTGGTTATTGATCTTATGTCCCGGACGGGTAGCGATCACACGTCCGCGGATCGGCTTACCGATCAAGGCGATATCTCCGATCACGTCGATCAATTTATGACGTGCCGGTTCGTTATCGAATACAAGCGGCTTGTTATTGATATAGCCTAATTCCTGCACGTTCTTGTGAGGGATGTTCAGCATATCTGCCAATTTGTCCAAAGATTCTTGCGGTATCTTTTGGTCGTAGATAACGATCGCGTTGTCTAAATCGCCACCCTTGATCAAGTTATTGTTGAGCAACATCTCCACTTCGCGTACGAATACGAACGTACGTGAAGCCGCCAATTCTGTCGGGAATTCGCTGAGATCGTTCAACGTGGCGAATTGGTTGGAAAGCACGGGCGAATCGAATGAGATCAATACGTTCACACTGAACTTATCATCCGGAAGGATGATCAACGAAGAACCGGTTTCCTCATCTTTTACCTCGATCTTGTGCTTTACGATATAATAATCCTTCGGAGCGTTTTGCTCAACGACCCCTGTCTTTTGGATTTCCTCGGAGAAGAAGCGAGAACTTCCGTCTAGGATCGGAAATTCGGGTGCGTTTACCTCGATCAAGCAGTTATCGATCTCGTAAGCGTATAAAGCAGCCATCGCATGCTCGATCGTACTTACTTGAACGCCATTCTTGCTAAGCACCGTACCTCGCTGTGTATTAACCACGTTCTCGGCCAAGGCATCAATCGTCGGTTGGCCTTCCATATCGACACGTTTGATCTTGTATCCATGGTTCTCGGGTGCGGGATTAAACGTAATCTCTATATCTAATCCGGTATGCAACCCTTTTCCTTTCAAGGAGAAACTTGCCGCAAGCGTTTTCTGTTTTTGCATAGGTCTTTATTGTTTATTAATTTCTTTCTTGAGTTGTTCGATTTCCCGTTGCATTTGCCCCAGCGAGCGGTATATATCCGGAAGACGGTTGAAGATCGCACTGGAACGCATGAAGTTCTTAGCGTTGATCGCCGGCGCCCCGAGCAATGTCGTCGCTTCCTTCACGTCGCTGATAACGCCAGCCTGAGCTCCGAATACGACGTGGTCCGCCACATGGATATGTCCGGCCAAACCAACTTGTCCGCCAAACATACAATGCTTTCCTACTTTTACGGAACCGGCGATGCGACTTGCGCCGCCATCACGGTATTCTCGCCTACCTCCACGTTATGAGCGATTTGTACGAGATTGTCCAGCTTAACGCCTCGGCGAATGATCGTAGAATCCATCACCGCACGGTCAATTGTCGTATTGGCTCCGATCTCTACATCATCCTCGATAATAACGTTGCCTAATTGCGGGATTTTCTTGTAAGTCTCACCTTCGGGAGCGAATCCGAAACCGTCGGCTCCAACTACGCTACCGGCATGAAGGATACAATTATTGCCGATTGTACAATTCTCGTAAACGGTGGCATGCGGATAGAATACGCAGTTATCTCCTACCGTCACGTGATCACCGATATAAGCGTGCGGGTATACCATACAGTTCTTACCCATTTTTACGCCTTCTCCGATGTAGGCGAAGTTACCGACATAACAATCGTCGCTCACGGTCGCGGAAGCGGCGATAAAAGCGGTAGAATCAACCCCCTTCTTTTTGCTCTTCGATTGCTCTACCAAATTTAATAACATCGCGAGCGCCGCATAAGCGTTCTCTACTTTTACAAGTGTGGCTCTTATCGGTTGTTCCGGTTTGAAATCATTATTCACCAAAACAATGCTTGCCTCGGTATTATAAATATGATGCGCATATTTAAGATTCGCCAAAAAGGTCAATGTACCTGGCTTTCCTTCTTCTATTTTAGAGAAGTTGCTGACTTTAACGTTCGGATCTCCTTCAATCGTTCCGTTCAGGAAGCCGGCAATTTGTTGGGCTGAAAACTCCATTACTTATTCAATTATATATGTATCTTCGTTGACTGTCCGCTGTTTATAGACAGTTAGTTTGCAAAAATGGTGAAAATTCTTTATATAGCCTATGCTTTGCAGGGAATAATTCCCTTATCGTGTAGATAACCGGCCATTTCTTTCTGTACGGCATGTGCCGCCTCGCGGGCTACGTTGGCGAAAGCTCCGTCTTATCCGCATAAATAATCGCACGGGAAGAATTTACCAAAAGACCGCATTGGTCATTCATCCCGTATTGAGCTACTTCCGCCAAGCTTCCGCCTTGAGCGCCTACGCCCGGAACTAACAAGAAATGATTCGGGGCCTGTTTACGGATATCAAGGAACATCTTGCCTTGGGTAGCGCCCACTACATACATCATTTGCTCATCGTTAGCCCATTCTTGCGATTTCTTTAGTACTTTCTCGAAAAGACGTTCACCATTCGCATCTTCCGTCATTTGAAAATCATGTGAACCTTTATTAGAGGTCAAGGCCAATAAGATTACCCAAGCCTCCGGTAGATCAAGAAAGGTTTTACGCTATCCTCGCCCATATAGGGAGCGACCGTTACGGCATCTACCTTGATATGATCGAAGAAAGAACGGGCATACATCTCGGAGGTATTTCCGATATCACCGCGTTTCGCGTCGGCGATGATAAATTGATCGGGATAATTCTCCCGTAAGTAAGCCACAGTCTTCTCAAAAGCCATCATGCCCTTTGTACCAAGCTCTCGTAAAAAGCCAGATTCGGCTTGTAAGCGACACAATAATCGGCGGTAGCGTCGATGATCGCTTTATTGAACGCGAAAATAGGATCTTCTTCCGACAATAGATGTTGCGGGATCTTTTTTATATCTGTATCTAATCCGACACAAAGGAAGGACTGTTTCTTTTTAATATTCTCGAATAGCTGTTGTTTGTTCATTTTCTTATTCCGTATGAAATGATTGGATGTGTTTACAATTCAGACTCTTTCAGTCGCTCAGCGTTCTCCGCTACGATCAGGTGATCCAAGCAATCTTGAATTTCACCGTCCATAAAGGCTGAAAGATTATAGATCGTGTAATTGATACGGTGATCCGTGATACGCCCTTGCGGGTAATTGTACGTACGGATCTTCGCGGAGCGGTCACCGGTAGATACCATGGTCTTACGCTTGCTGGCGATATCGTCCAAGTATTTCTGGTGTTCCTTGTCATAAATAAACGAACGAAGACGGGTAAGCGCCCTTTCTTTGTTCTTCGGTTGGTCTCGTGTCTCCGTACATTCGATCAAGATTTCCTCACTCACACCTGTAATGGGGTTCTTCCAGACATAACGCAGGCGAACACCTGATTCCACCTTGTTTACGTTCTGACCACCGGCACCACCGGAGCGGAAGGTATCCCATTTAATCTCCCCTTCATTAATCTCAACATCAAATTCATCCGCCTCAGGCAATACGGCGACCGTGGCGGCGGAGGTATGTACACGTCCTTGCGTCTCCGTAGCCGGTACGCGCTGTACGCGGTGTACACCGGACTCATACTTCAACGTACCGTATACTTTCTCGCCCGATACCGTGAAGATGATTTCCTTAAAGCCGCCGGATGAGCCTTCGCTAAAGCTAGACACGCTTATTTTCCATCCCTTCAGTTCGCAATACTTCACGTACATACGATATAGATCACCGGCGAAAAGGGCGGCTTCGTCACCTCCCGTTCCTCCTCGTATCTCAACGATCGCGTTCTTGTCGTCTTGCGGATCAGCGGGAACGAGCAATAATTTTATCTCTTCTTCCAAAGCGGGAATACGTTCGTTGCAGGTATCCAGCTCTTCACGAGCCATTTCCCGCATTTCCGGATCTTGCTCGGACTCAAGCAAGGCTTTCGCTTCCTCGATCCCGTTCAATACTTTCACGTATTCCGAACGAGCTCCCACGATTTTCTCCAAATCACGGTACTCTTTGTTCAGTTTTACGAACCGTTTCATGTCGGCGATCACCGCCGGGTCGGTAATAAGGGTACCGACTTCCTCGAAACGGCTCACTAATCCGTCTAATTTACCAAGTAAACTATTTTCGGCCATTTATCTTTATTAATAGGTGAAGCGACCTTTCTCGCTTTCGATAATCAATTCATTTTTATCAGCTTCCTCTACGAAACCCACGATTTGCGCATCAATACCAAAGCTTTTTGAGATGCTGATTACTTCTTCCGCATGCTCGGGAGCGATGTAGATCTCCATCCGGTGTCCCATATTGAATACCTTGTACATCTCGCTCCAGTCCGTACCGCTCTGCTCCTGAATCGTGCGGAATAACGGTGGGATAGGGAAGAGGTTATTCTTGGTTACACGCTTGTTCTCTACGAAATGCATGACTTTTGTCTGGGCCCCTCCCGAACAATGTACCATGCCATGGATCTGGGAGCGTAGTTTATCAAGCAATACCTTAATTACCGGTGCGTAGGTACGTGTCGGCGAAAGCACCATCTTTCCGGCGTCTATCCCTAATTCCTCGATCTTATCCGTAAGTTTCAATCCTCCGGAGTAAACCAATTCTTCGGGAACGGCGGCATCGTAGCTTTCCGGATATTTCTGCGCTAAATACTTGGAGAAGACATCATGGCGGGCAGAGGTCAAACCATTGCTACCCATACCTCCATTGTATTCTTTCTCGTAAGTGGCTTGTCCGGAAGATGCCAGACCTACGATCACGTCTCCTCCTTGGATATTCTTATTGTCGATTACGTCCGAACGTTTCATGCGGCAAGTGACCGTACTATCTACGATGATGGTACGAACTAAGTCGCCAACGTCTGCGGTCTCGCCACCTGTCGCATAGCAACCAACGCCCATCTCACGTAACTCTGCCAGCAACTCATCTGTTCCATTGATGATCGCCGAGATCACCTCGCCCGGAACCAACAGCTTGTTACGTCCAATTGTAGAAGAGACCAAGATATTGTCTACGGCACCTACACAAAGCAGGTCGTCGATATTCATGATAAGAGCGTCTTGGGCGATACCTTTCCACACCGAAAGATCTCCGGTCTCTTTCCAGTACATATACGCCAAGGACGATTTGGTACCGGCACCATCCGCATGCATAATATTACAATATTCAGGATCACCGCCTAAGATATCGGGGATGATCTTACAGAACGCTTTCGGAAAAATTCCCTTATCGATGTTCTTTATCGCGTTGTGAACATCTTCTTTTGAAGCGGAAACGCCTCGCAGGTTATAACGTTGATCACTCATTGTACTATATTATTTGAACCGCAAAGGTAATACTTTTTTATGTTACTTATCTAAGTTTTAAGACATCTCCTTCCTCCGGGATGTAATCTTTGTCTTTTTTATTCATTTTATACAGACTCTTGATCTGGATTCCGTACATCTGCGCGATACTGTGCATAGACTCTCCGACTTGTACCACGTGGTCGTAATTCGGCTTGTCCGCTTTCTTCTTTTTCTTTTCCAGATATACGATATCGCCTTCCTGCAACGGGAAGTCCTCGGGCACCTCGTTGAATTTCATCAACTGCTTGGCCTTGAATCCCATGCTTCGGGCGATCTGGTCGAAACTGTCGTTATCCTTAGCGTATACATAGATCAAACCGTGGGTACGATAGACTTGATAATTGAACACCGGAAGATTTTGCTTCTTGGTAGAGGTCTTCTTTGTTCCCTTACCGGAGTCAAAGCGGTATAACTCATAATCTTCGATAACCTTGATTAATTTATTTGCGTAAGCACGATCGGTGGCGTAACCGCATTTTTGTAGTCCTTTGGCCCAGCTTTGTAATCCTTGATGTTTAATTTGAACAGGCGTTCGTAGCGGGAGCGTTCGGCGAGGAAGCGGGAATGGTCATCATAAGAATCCTCTACTCGTTTGTATTTCCGGAAGCACTCTCCCCGCAGGTCGTCGTCGTGATAGACCCTGCCGCCTCGCCAGTCCGAATGGCATTTGATACCGAAGTGATTGTTGGAGCGTCTGGCCAAGTCGCTTTGCCCAGCTCCGGATTCCAGTAATCCTTGCGCTAAGGTGATACTTGCCGGAATACGATATTTCTTTTGGTGTTGAATCGCCAAATCACTGTATTTACTGATGTATTTTTGATAGGAAGTCAGCTTCCGCTGGCTTTCCGCCCCTGCGCTTAAACAGACGAGGGACAATAATAATATACCTAAAAAATGAAGGGATAAACGCATAACTGTTCTTTTCGATCCGATTTTACCGGACAAATATATAAAAGAAAATACATATCTACCGGGAATTGATGGGTTAAAAATAGGAGATACGGGCTAGATAATCGTAATGCTCCCCATTTTCTATTTTTTCCGCTTTAAAGCCGGCTTGCCTTGCGTATAGATTCAGCGTGTTGAAATCTATATATAACCAATCAAATGAATCCCCTTTGATACTTTTATATTGCATGCGGAAATCGATCTCTCCGAAATAATCATCCTCGGGGGCGATATCCAGATTCCCGTCTTCATCTTCAAATAAATAACTTAAGTCGCTAGAGTCAAGTAAAAGCTGTCCGTCCCGGGCTAGAACCTCTTTTAAGCGGTGAAAGAAAGCCGGGAGATTTTCCAGTTTACCGATAATCCCGGAACCGTTCATTAAGAGAAGAATGGTATCGAATGGTCCGGTTAAGCTCTTGTCAAAAAAATTCTGTAAGCGGGCGTCTTTTACGCCCCGTTTGTTCATGGCCTCTACGGAAAGAGGGGATATGTCGATAGCGGTAACCTCTTTACCCATTTCCTGTAAAGCCAAGGTGTGGCATCCACTTCCGGCACCAACATCCAATATTTTACCTGTACTGAGTTGAAGGGCTTTCTGTTCCAAGGAGGGCATTTCTTGGAAAGTCCGGAATAATTGATTCACGGGAATCTCATCTTCATCGAACATGGAGGAGAATACACGGAGTTTGCTCGCTTTTCCATGTGCGAGATAATCGATGATAGCGGTGCCCATCGGGTCTTTATCGGATGTAAGAAGCATTGAATGCATATGTCTTTATTCTATATTAAGGTATATTCTATGATGTGGGTGCGAAATTAATATATTCTTTTTATATTTATAGCTATAAGAATTATAGTTATGTTTCTTTCAAAACATTAAAACAATCAAGAAAATGAAAGAATTGAAATTAGAGACCCGGGTAGAGGTCTATGCGGTAGGAGAATTGGACAATATATATAGGCAATTGTACGAGGCCGCTTTTGAAGCCTCGAAAAAAGCTTATGCTCCTTATTCCAAGTTTCATGTGGGAGCGGCGGTTCTATTGGAGAATGGGGAGATACTTTCCGGAAATAATCAGGAAAACGCAGCCTATCCGTCTGGGCTTTGTGCGGAGCGGACCACCTTATTCTATGCGGGAGCACGTTATCCGGATGCCGCAGTTCAGATTTTGGCGATCGCGGCTATGAAGGATGGGGAACGTGTGGATCTTATCACGCCTTGTGGTGCCTGTCGGCAAGTGATGTTGGAAACCGAGCAACGTTATAACAAACCTATGAAAGTCCTTCTTTGTGGAAAAGAGGAAGCGTATCTCGTTCCGAGCGCAACGGCCTTGTTGCCGTTTTGTTTCAGTAAGTCTGATTTGATCTGATAGAATAAAAAGAGGCAAGAACGATTCTCGCCCTTGCCTCTATATGTAATAATTATGTTCGATTAGATCCCTAAAGAAGCCTTGATCTGATTGATCTTTTCTTCTGCCGCTTTCTCTGCCTCCGGCAATTCATCGATACTCTTTACCTTGGAATGAACCTCGCAATAGAATTTGATCTTCGGTTCTGTTCCGGAAGGACGGATAGATACTTTTGTATTATCTTCCGTGAAGTATTGAAGCACATTAGAGGTAGTAGGCATATCTAATGTAACGGTTTCGTTTTCTGCATAGTCCTTACCTTTCAATGTAGAGTAATCGTAGAAATAAGTTACCTTAGAGCCTGCGATCTCTGTCAATGGGTTCTCGCGGAACTTTTCATCATAGCCTCGATCTCCTCCGCTCCACTCTTACCTTTCTTCACGACAGAGATACCTTTCTCCTTAGAGAAGCCGTATTCCACGTAAATCTTCTGAAGCAATTGATACAAGCTCAAACCTTGATCTTTTGCCCAAGCTGCGATCTCGCTAAGATAACGCAAGCGGAGACAGCGTCTTTATCGCGAACGAAATCCTCGCAAAGGAATCCGTAGCTTTCCTCGCCACCACCAATATAGTTTTTCTTGCCTTCGTTCTCACGCATAACGTTAGCGATCCATTTGAAGCCTGTATAAACATCGTACATTTCTACGCCATTACGCTCGGCGATTGTCTTGATCGTCTCTGTCGTAACGATTGTCTTTACGATATATTCTTTACCATTGATCTTACCTAACTCTTTCCAGCGAGTGATTAAATAGTAAACGAACATCAAAGCGGTTTGGTTACCATTCAAAAGTACCCATTCGCCTTCGTTATTCTTAACGGCGGCACCTACACGGTCTGCGTCCGGATCGGAAGCCATTACCAATTCAGCGTCAGTCTCTTTTGCTTTCTCTACAGCCATAGCTAAAGCAGCCGGTTCTTCCGGGTTCGGAGAGATAACCGTCGGGAAATCACCGCTAACAACATCTTGTTCCGGTACATGGATAATGTTCGTGAATCCGTAAGCTTTCAAAGCGGCAGGAACCAATTTAACACCAGTTCCGTGGATCGGAGTGTATACGATCTTCATATCCTTATGGCGGGAAATAGCCTCCGGAGACAAAGAAATCGTTGTTAATTCCTTGATATATTCATCATCGATCGCTTGTCCGATGATCTCGATCAATTCTTTATTTCCTTTGAATTTAATCTCGCTAGCGTTACGGATCTTGTTAACCTCGGCGATCGTATTCTTATCGTGCGGGGCGATCATTTGTGCGCCATCATCCCAATAAGCCTTGTATCCGTTGTATTCTTTCGGATTGTGAGAAGCCGTCAAGATGATACCGCTCTGGCATCCCAGTTTACGGATAGCGAATGACATTTCTGGAGTCGGACGCAGGTCTTCGAATAAATAAACCTTGATACCGTTAGCGGAGAAGATATCGGCTGATATTTCTGCGAACTTACGGCTGTTGTTACGGCAATCATGGCCGATGACAACCTTTATCTGTTCTAAATCCGCGAATTCCTTTTTCAGATAGTTGGATAAACCTTGGGTGGCCGCACCAACCGTATATATATTCATACGATTTGAACCTACCCCCATGATTCCGCGTAATCCACCTGTTCCGAATTCTAGGTCTTTATAAAAACACTCGATTAACTCAGTAGGATCTTCGTTGTCAAGTAACGCTTGAACTTGAGCACGAGTTTCCGCATCATAACTTTTCGTAAGCCATCCTTGTGCCTTACTTCTTACCATTTCTAATAAGTCGTTGTTTTCCATGTTTATAATATTATTGTGTTTATTGTTGAGCAATCTACTCAATACGATAAATATACAAGAAACAAATATACGAATTTCTTAAAGTAAAGCAATCAAAGGACTTATATTTTGCCTAAAAAATACGATAAATCGTCCTACCAAGTAAACGGATGTGTATAAATCGACTCATTTCCGCAAGCATCCGTTACGATTAATTTAAGTTCGTGCTTACCTCTTTGCAGTCTTTCTTTATCGAAGCGATAGGTAATAACCGATTTATTATTCATCTCGAATAAGACAAACTGCCCGTCTATTTCTCCCCGGTAGGTTTGTACCCCGCTTAAGTTATCGGACAAACGGAATATGAAGTTCTGTTTGTTGATCCACGTCTGTTGGTTGATCGGCGTGATAACCGGAGCCTTTGTATCTTGTTGTATCTTATAACTGCCCAATTCCTTGATATTTGCGTCGATCCAGCCATTACGGTATGTACCGCTCATCCAAGAGGCACGTCCGTTTTGTAAGCGAACCACACCATATTGTTGTTTATTCTCAAGCGTATCGCTTTGCAAGAATAGTGATAACTGGGCCGTTCCATGCAAAGGGATTGGCTTGTCGTGCAATATGTGGGTGGCTGATAATGAGGTACTATCTTCTTTCACCGAATAGCGGAAGTAGAGGTCATTATATAGATTACCTTTAGGTATGACGAGACGGATGCCTTTAGCGCCGAACCTATTCTCGCTACCCCAATGGAATAATTCTGTATGAGTCGTATCGATCTGGGGGATCTCTTGTTTCTTTCCTTCGATCCAGATGGATAAACGGGTGGCATTGCCGAAAGCGTCAGCAAGTGTATACGTCAAATGATAGGTACGAGGTTCATCTATACGCAAGATTCCCCGGTTTACGCTTTCAAGGAAGCGTAGACGGTTTCCCGGCTCGATGAAACTACGCATATAGAAAGAGCGATGATCTTTCCATTCTTCGTAATCTGTGAATGTGTTCAGATAACGGGTCTCGTCAAATGCGAACCTATCGAGATCGCTATGGAAGATCACTTGGCTGTCCGCCGTGAGCGTGATTTCTCGTACGCCATAAATGTTAGTTGTATTATCCATATAGTCATAGGCTTTTACAGCGAGCCCTATTTCTCCCCATGCCTCGATTTTTCCAGTGATTGTCTGTTTCCCGTTTTTCGCCGTGACGGGTTTTATCTCAAGCTTCTTGCTTTTGCCGTTTACTACGCCTTTTCCTTCGATGGGGACGATCTGTATTCCTTGGATTTTAGGAGGACGGGTATCGGTTATCCGATCCGAGAAATAATCCAAGGGGTCCATGACTTCCTCGGTATCGGTGTCTCGTACCTCAAAATGGAGATGAGGCCCACCAGAACTTCCGGTATTGCCACTTAACGCTACGACTTCATTTTTCTCGACAGGAAGCAAATCCGGCGTAAGGAAGAGATTTACATTGAAACTTTCTTGTGCGTATTGTTGCTCTTTTACATAATTCGCTATTTTCTTCGAGAATTTTTGTAGATGGCCGTATACGGTGGTCGTTCCATCCGGGTGTGTGATGTAAAGCCCGTTACCGTAGCCCCATGGACTTACGGATATACGTGATACGTATCCTTCTTGTACCGTATGTACGGGTTTACCTTCTACCCCTTGTGTCTTGAAGTCTATTCCGGAATGGAAATGATTACTTCTTAACTCACCGAAGTTTCCGCTCAGTAAGATCGGGAAATCGAAAGGATTCCTAAGTTGCTGGGCGTTTGTGTTGATTATGTGGGAGCCGATGATCGCGAATAGACCGGCTAGATATATGGATCTAATATTCATAGGTATTACGTATTTTGTGATACAAAGATAGTGTTTTTTGTGTCTATGGAAAACACGTACGTGTTTTTACGGGCATATTTGGAAATCGATGACTAATGGCAGGTGGTCGCTAAAACCGCCCTCATATTTAAAGCCGTAATAGGTTCGAAAAGGACGTACCCCCCGCCATGTTTTATCCTTAGTCAATAAAAAATCAGGAGCGAATATGTGGATGCTTTCCGGAATGATATGCATGGAAGACTCTTGCGTGATGAGATCCCGGTTTACGATTATTTGATCGAGTTGGCTCCATTCGCTTGGTATTTATGACTACCCGGGAATTGAGTTATATGGGGGCTTGCGAACAAATTATAATAGGTACAAGATGTGGAATCTGTGATCTGCGTATTTTCAGGAAAGGCTTGGGCAGCGAATATCTCGGAAATACTTCTGTCTTGAGGGGTATCATTGAAGTCTCCCATAATGAGTATCTGCGGCTTTTCTCGTATCAGTAACAGGGAATCGCTAGATCCCCGTAAAGTGCGGGCCGCGTCAAAACGATCCTTTTCACTTTCTTTTTCTCCTCCGTAGCGGGAGGGGAAATGACACACGAAAACATCTAAGGTATCGCCTGTTATGATCTTTCCATATACGTGTAGGATATCTCGGGTTAATTTGTGTTTGTTCCCGGAAAAACGAATTGGAATGGATTCATGTCGTAAATAAAAGAATTGATCTCGTTGATAAAGAAGAGCGACATTAATACCTCTGGGATCGGGGCTTTGAGTGATAATATATCGGTAATCCTGCCAGCGGAGCGGTGTGCGACGGGTAAGATGAGACAGGACGGAGTCATTCTCGACTTCGCAAAGAGCTATTAAGGCCGGTGTGCTCCATTCCCCGGCAGCGCTTATTACTTTCGCTATTTGTTGTAGCTTATGATAGTAGCGGCTTTGTGTCCAGTACCGGTTGCCGGAAGGTAGAAATTCATCGTCATTCTTGGTTGGATTATCCCTTGTGTCGAAAAAGTTCTCCACATTATAGGTCATGACCTTGAACGTAGCTTGGGCAAATAACGGAGGGGAGGCAAAGAATAAAAGAAAAAACATAAAAATCTTCATAGTTAAAGCTTTGATTAATTGTTAATATGTAATGTATTCTTATTCGTTTGAATCTTCGGTCTCTTCCTGAACAAACTCGTAGGCTCCTATGGTCGGGCCGTTCGAACTGGTTAGCCGGTTGACACCGTAACGATCGATCGGATAATTCTTCGTTATCTCGGGATCTGCTTTTCCGACTCCGGTAGTCGATACGGAATCTGGCCGGAAATCATAGGTGTATTTATTTTGCTTGCCTCCTACTTTCCGATAGGAAGGAGTCTTTTTGATAAACAAGACCTCCTTGAAGTGATCGCTGGAGGATTCTTTGGCTTTAAGCGCACAGTGATTGAACCGATAATCGAAATCTGTACTGCCATCTGCTTTTAATTCGACATCGTAACTTCCATCGATAGTGCAATTGTCAAAATAAGCTTGCGTGATAGGATATGGGCCATTTCCGTCTACTGTTACGTTATTGAGCAAGTACAGGCATTTACTATCCAAAGGAACAGTCTCGCTGGCCATTTCCCTTTTGGTTAAACTCATGTAATTAGCCATCGTACAGTGAGCGAAGTAATATTTACCACCGACTAAAGTGAGTACACTTCCTCCGGCATTGCTGAATTCCGTATTTGTAGCGATAACATCACAATTGATGGCGAAGAATAGATCGCTCCCCATATTCGTGATCTGTGAGTTGTTTATCTTGATCTTTGGCCGGTCCGGGGTGGAAGGCTCGCAATATACACCGGAGGTACCATTACGTACGATTACATTATCCCAGACATTCCCGTAGCTATCCGCCTTAAAGGTAATGCCTCCCCATTGTCCGGGAGTCCGGTCATACGGTAATATATCATTTAGTATATAATCCAAACGGTCGCCTCGGAAAGTGATAGGCTCATCCAAGGTGCCTAAAGCGTTCATGGAGCCGTGAACGATCAGGCTCGCTTTATCATGCATATAGAAAGTAGCCCCCTTCTCGATATTCAATGAAACCCCTTTAGCGATAACCAAACTATCGTAGATCAAATAAGGACGATTAGCCGTGAGGATAGAATCTTTTGTAATCGTAACACCGCCTTTGTAAAGATTAACATCCTGCCCATAGGCTTCCAATAATACGGATTGACGGATGCCATTCACGGTGAAAAGTACGGAATCCTGTATCAACAGAGGTTGATTGCCCCCATTCGGATCGACCGTTACTTCCACGAATACATACATGCTGTCGTTGGCGAGTATCCCTACATTATTAAATGAGCTACCTTTGCGTCCATCCACATTCATGCGGGAAGCCGGTAGACTCTCCACTGGCCAGCATGATGGACTCAATGCTCAGAGGTTCACTATTTTTATTGTAGATCATAAATTGACGGGTGGTAGAACCGATCGTACTGAAGATCGTGTCAAAAGCGAGCGTGTCTGTCGAGAAGCTTAGCCGGTAAGTCGGGTTAGTGGAATAATGATCATCCAAACCGTCGCATGCCGGAAGCATGTTCAACAGAAGCGTCGCGAGTATAAATAGCGTTATCGTTAATCTTTTCATTTTCGTAAATGTTAACTGTAAATATCTTGTGTTCTTGTTTCAATAGATAAACAAAATTATCATAAAAAAGTTGCAAGACATTAACATAAAAAAAGAGGATAGACACGGTTATCGTGTCTTTCCTCTTCTTATAACGCAAAAAACGTTGGTTTATTTTGCGGGGATGCTCTTTAATAATTCAAGAAGGTGGCTCCACCATAAACCGACCGTAGCGATCTCGATACGCTCGTTGGGTGAATGTACGTCACGCAAAGTAGGCCCGAAAGAGATCATATCCAGTTTCGGATATTTTTCCAAGAACAAACCGCACTCTAATCCGGCGTGGATGGCCATGATCTTGGCGTCTTTGTTGAATAGGCGTTTGTAAGTCTCCTGTGCAATCTTCAAGATCTTAGAGTCGGGGTTCGGGGCCCATCCCGGATAGCCGTCGCCATGTTTTACATCTGCTCCAGCCAATAGGAACGTGGAGGCTACCGTATTGGCGATAGCGATCTTGCATGATTCGATAGAGCTACGCTGCTGGTACCGATCAAGATCGTATTGCCTTCTTTCATCTTTATGGAAGCAAGGTTGGTAGAAGTCTCTACCAAGCCTTCTATATCGTGGCTCATACCGATTACGCCGTGCGGACAAGCGTGCAAGGCGTAGATTAATTTCTCGGCGGTGGCATTGTCGATATGATACTCCGGACGATCCGTGGACTCCATCGCTAACTGAACGTTCGGATCTACATGTTTCAACTCATTTTCAACGTCGGCGGCGAAATGGTTCAGCAAGATACGTACATCCTCCTTATTTTCCGGATGCAAGCCGAGCACGGCGTGTGCCTCGCGAGCGATTGCGTTACGTAAGTTTCCTCCATCGATAGAGCAAAGAACGAAATCGTATTTCTTTTTCAATAAGAATAAGAAACGAACCAAGATCTTGTTGGCATTGCCTAATCCTTTGTGGATCTCGCCACCGGAGTGACCGCCATTCAACCCTTTCACATCGATACGGAAATACTGCATCTTATCGGACGTAGGAACTGGCTCGTAATGGAAAGTCGCTTGTGTGTCTTTACCTCCGGCGCAACCCATAAAGATCTCTCCCTCGTCCTCGCTATCGAGATTTAACAAGATATCTCCGGTCATGAAACCTTCTTTCAAGGCTTTCGCTCCGGTCAAACCTGTTTCTTCGTCTACCGTGAACAAACATTCGATCGGACCGTGTTGGATATCATCGGAGGCAAGCAAAGCCAACTCGGCCGCTACACCGATACCATTATCGGCTCCCAAAGTAGTGCCGTTGGCACGCAGCCATTCGCCGTCGACGATCGTCTCGATCGGATCATTGTCGAAATCGTGCTTCGTACCGTTATTTTTCTCGCAAACCATATCCATGTGAGACTGCAATACGACTACCGGACGATCCTCCATTCCCGGAGTGGCAGGCTTTGACATTAAAAGGTTGCCGGCTTCATCTTTCTTGATAGCTATTTTGTACTCTTTCGCGAATGATTCTAGGAATTCAATCATTTTGCCTTCCTTTTTTGAGGGGCGAGGCACTTGGGTTACTTGATGGAAGAACTTCCATACGATAGTAGGCTTTAAATCAGTAATCTTCATAATGTTACAATGTATTATAGATGTTACTCTAAAGTTAATAAAACCGCAACTGAAAGAGCTTAGTTCGAAAAAAAGTAGAATAAAATGCCAAAAAGACACTTAGTAATCACTTAAACTCTTATATTGCGTCCACAAATATAGAGAAAATGCTTACAACGTTATTATTTACGGTCATAATTCTTGTTATCAGTGTCGTGTTGCTATCGATAAAAGTGCTGTTGAAAAAGGGAGGAAGGTTCCCGAATACGCATATCGAAGGAAATAGGGCGTTGGGTAAGAAAGGTATATTTTGCGCGAAGACCATGGATCGTATGGCGGTTAAGCAAAAGGGGCTCTATGACATCATGAACGAAATAAAAGAATAAAAAAATAAGATTTAAATTGCACTTTATGAAGAACATTAACTACGTTATTAACGGTGTGCTAGCGGTGGCTGTCGTAATCTTGTATATTATGCAATTTTCCGGCAAGAAAGAATCAAGCGTAACAAGAACATTCGCGTCAGCGGGAGACACAACGGCCTTACTTCCGATCGCTTATGTAAATGTGGATTCCCTGTTACTTAATTACAATTATTCCAAGGATCTGAACGAGATCATCTTGAAGAAACAAGAGAATTCCCGTGCTAACATCACCCAGAAAGCCCGTAGTTTACAAGGCGAGATGCAAGATTTCCAGCGTAAGGTAGAAAATAACGCTTTCCTTACCCGTGAGAGGGCGGAGCAAGAGCAACAACGTTTATTGAATAAGCAACAAGAGTTGCAGAACTTAGATAACCAATTGGCTCAAGAGTTGATGCAAGAGCAGCAGAAGTTGAACGAGCAATTACGCGATACGGTTGTTTCTCAATTGAAGGCTTTCAATCTGGGTAGAGGCTATCAAGTGGTATTCAGCAATACGGTAGGAGATAATATCCTTTTGGCTGGCGATTCCTATGATATCACAGGCGAATTGCTGGAATACTTGAATAAGAATTATTCCTCTCCGGCCAAGTAAGCTATTAATAGAATTTATAAAAGAAAGGGTGTATCAAAGGAACGTTTGATACACCTTTTTTAACGGTACTTACCGGGGATTTTTTATAGAAGATATACTGTATCTGCAAAGTAATATATACTGCGTTGGCCTGGTCAGTATATATTCATCGGTCGGGTCAGTAGCGCTGCGTTTTGCGGCCAATTACTCTTTAGGAGTAACGAAAGCGGTATATACTTGTAAGATAGCGGCTACGCTCAAGCAAAGGATCCACTCGGTACGGTTGTTGAACATAAAGCCGGAAGATACGATCATTAGAAGTCCGGCGAATACGTTGAAACGGTGGAGCCGACGGCGACGAAAGTCCAAGTCCTTAACCGGAAGGGTCAGATAGCAAACGGCTATACCCGCCGCACCGACAGCGAATAAATAAGGGGCGACAGCCCAATGAGTAAGAAACAATACGGCACCGGCTAATACGAGTAATCCCGCTACGCCGAAAATAATCGATCTGATTTGTTGATTCATTTATTTGTCCTTGATAATAAAAACATCCTCGTTCGACCTTTTCATAAAATACTCTTCACGGGCGAAACGTTCCAGTCCCTCCTTGTCCGTATGCAGGTCGTTTAATTTCTTGCTGTTGATTTCGATCTCCTTTTGGTAATGTTTGATCTCTTTCTCCAAGCCGCGTATTTTCTCGTCGTACGTATAGCGTTTATACAGGCTGCTATCGCCCACCGTAAAAGTGACGATAAGGAACACGATGGTAACCAACCAATAAGCGTTGATCCACGATAGATACTTTATGTAAAACTCTTTTATGCGTGACATCGGAACATCGTTTTCGCGAAGATAATGAATTATTTTGTTTATCTTTGTCTTATCAATAAAAAGCAGAGAATGGATAATTATATTGTATCGGCAAGAAAATATCGCCCGTCCACTTTTCGGAGTGTAGTAGGGCAGAAGTCTCTTACCACTACGCTGAAAAACGCGATACAAAGTAACAAATTAGCGCATGCTTACCTGTTTTGCGGTCCTCGTGGAGTAGGAAAGACCTCGTGTGCCCGTATCTTTGCGAAGACGATCAATTGCTTGAATCCGACGGCGGATGGCGAGGCTTGCAATGCGTGCGAGTCGTGCCGGGCTTTCAATGAGCAGCGTTCTTACAATATCCATGAACTGGATGCCGCCTCGAATAACTCGGTGGACGATATCCGTACCTTGATCGACCAAGTGCGTATCCCGCCTCCAATCGGTAAATACAAAGTCTTCATTATTGACGAGGTCCATATGTTGACGACCGCCGCTTTCAACGCGTTCTTGAAGACATTGGAGGAACCTCCGCATCATGCTCTCTTTATCTTGGCTACGACCGAGAAGCATAAGGTGCTTCCCACGATCCTTTCTCGTTGTCAGATCTATGATTTCTCCCGTATATCCATCGCCGACATGGTGGAACATCTGCAATATGTCTCTTCGCAGGAGGGGGTAACAGCGGAACCGGAAGCCTTGAACGTGATCGCCCAGAAAGCGGATGGAGGTATGCGCGACGCTTTGTCTATCTTTGACCAAGTGGTAAGTTTCACGAATGGCAATATTACGTATCAAGCGGTTATCGATAACTTGAACGTGCTGGATTATGAGTATTATTTTCGTCTGACGGATGCGATCTTATCCGGCAATGTGCGGGCATCTTTATTGATCTTGAACGAGATATTAGGCAAAGGATTCGACGGGCAGAATATCATAACCGGTTTGGCCGGGCATTTCCGGGATTTATTGGTATGTCGGGATGAGTCCACCTTGGTGCTATTCGAGGTGGGTGCTTCTATACGGGAACGATATAAGGAGATGGCGAAACGTTGTCCGGATCAACTTCTGTTCAAGGCGATAGAGCTGGCGAATACGTGCGATTTGAATTATCGTGCCAGCCGCAATAAGCGTCTTTTATTGGAATTGACGTTGATTCAGCTCTGTCAATTAACACAGGTGGCCGCCGACGATAAAAAAAAAGCGTTAATTGAGCCGATTGCTGGGACGAATCCGTCTTCTCAAGCGGTGAATAGCGGGAAGCCTCAACAGCCGCCTCAAGCTCCTTCAGTTACGGCAGCGGCCGGTGCTCCACAAGTTATGAGTACGCACATGCCGAGCTCGTTCCTGCGCCACCTCCGTCTACAGCGCCTAATTCGGTTCGTAGAACGGCTCGTCCGATGGGAATCTCCATGAAGGAGATCGGAGTGGAGAAGCCTAAGCAACAAACCGTTCAACAAGCGACAACGAACGTAAAGGAGGTAGTAACTCCCTTTGACAATGATTCCTTGGTTCGTGAATGGGATAATTACGCCGCAACGATTGACAAGAAAGTGTATCTTAAGAATACGATGATCAATTGCAAGCCTACCTTGCAAGAGAATTATTATTTCGAGGTAGCCGTACATAACCCGGGGCAGCAAGAGGAATTGATCAATAACGCAATCCATATCTTGCCATTTCTCCGTCAGCATCTTACTAATAGCCGCATCCAGATGCGTGTCCGGATCGTAGAGGGAAATGAGAAGCATTTGGCTTATACATCCACGGAGAAGTTAGAGTTGCTGATGAAGATAAATCCTACCTTGGGTCGTTTGAGGGATGAGTTTAATTTGACGTTAGATTAAGTAGATATGCTAAAGATCCCAAGAAGAGGGATCTTTAGTCTTATTTTTATTCCTTTGTCTCAAGATAAACCACTTGAGTTTGCAAATACTCCTCAAGTCCATGTTTTCCGTCCGCACCACCGATTCCGGATTTACGCCATCCCGCATGGAAGCCTTGCATAGCCTCAAAATTCTCGCGGTTAATATAAGTCTCCCCGAATTTTAAGGAACGCATTACCTTGAATGCATTATCCAAGTTTTGTGTATATACGGAAGATGTCAATCCATATTCGCAATCATTCGCCCATGCGATAGCGTCGTTGATATCTGAATATTCGACAACCGGCAGTATGGGGCCAAAAGTCTCTTCTTGTATGATATCCATTTTCTGTGTAACACAATCCAAAACGGTCGGTTCGAAGAAATATCCTTTTGTACCGATCCTATGCCCGCCACACAGTAGCCTAGCACCTTGCTGGATCGCTCTCTCTACTTTTTTCTCCATAGACTCCAACGCGCTGGCTTCAATAAGCGGTCCCATATCCAGATCCGCGACCTCATTGGGGTTTCCTACTTTTACCTGCTTCATGCCGGCGACTAGTTTTTCCATGAAGGTCTCTTTTATCGCTTTGTCTACATAAACCCGTTCGGCACAATTACATACCTGTCCGGTATTGATCACACGAGAGGCAATAATAGACTTAACAGCAAGATCGATATCTGCGTCCTTCATCACGATAGCCGGGGCTTTACCTCCTAACTCCAGAGAAACTTTCGTGATATTAGGAGCGGCAGCTGCCATGGTTTGTTGTCCGGCTCCCACGCTTCCTGTCAGACTAACCATACCTACTTTCGGATTCGCCGCGAGTTCATGCCCAATCACGCTACCCCGTCCATTTACCAGATTGAAAACACCGGCAGGCAAACCTGCCTCCTCCACGATCTGTGCGAATACGTATGCGTTCTCTGGCGTAAGCTGGCTAGGTTTTATCACGATCGTATTTCCGGTGATCAAGGCCGGAGCGGCTTTACGAGCGACTAGAAAGAATGGGAAATTCCAAGGTAGGATACCTGTCGTTACTCCAATCGGTCTCTTAAATAAGAAAATGCTTTCATGAGGGCGGTCACTGGGAATGATTTCCCCTTCGTACCGGCGGGCCCAGCCTGCCATGTAATCCATATAATCCGCGGTAAAAAGAACTTCAACATTGGCGAGTCTTGGGTTTTGCTCCTTCACGGACGATGATGTCGGTCAGTTCCTTCTCTCTCTTACGGATGCCTGCCGCTATCTTTGTCAGATAAGCCGCCCTTTCTATAGAGGGTGTTCTTTCCCATTGATTCTGCGCTTTCTCTGCGGCATCGATTGCTTTTCTGGCATCTTCAACCGTCCCGTCAGGCATCAGTGAAATAACCTCTTCGGTAGAAGGATTCAATACCTTGATCCATTTCCCAGACTCATTCTCAATGAATCTGCCATCTATAAACATTTTCAATTCTTTCATGATACTATTTTTAGGTTGAATAATTTGTTCTTAAAAGTACGGGAAAGGAAGGAATGGCAATGTTTTAAAAATGATAATAGTTCTATCAGAAATGATAGTGAATCAAGATAATAGGGTAGATATAGGAAAAACAGCCTCAAGAAGTTGATCTTCTCAAGGCTGTTTTTTTATAGAATGATCGTTTTTCGTTTTAGCAGGCTTTGAAGCTCATGTCCAAGCTCTTCACGGAGTGAGTCAAAGCCCCTACGGAGATGAAGTCTACGCCACATTCTGCGTAATCACGTAATGTGTCGAACGTGATACCGCCGGAAGACTCTACCTCAAAACGTCCGTTGATGCGGCGAACCGCTTCTTTTGTATTCTCGATATTGAAATTATCCAACATGATACGATCGATACCGCCTACTTTCATGGCTTGTTCCAACTCGTCGAAGTTACGAACCTCGATCTCGATCTTTAGGCTCTTTCCTTTCTCTTTCAGATAGTTTTGCGCACGTGTGATCGCTTGCTCGATGCCGCCGGCGAAATCCACATGATTATCTTTCAATAAGATCATATCGAACAAACCGATGCGATGGTTCATGCCGCCACCGATACGTACGGCCTCTTTCTCGATCATACGCATACCGGGAGTTGTCTTGCGAGTATCTAGAACGTGTGTCTTGGTGCCTTCTAACGCCTTGGCGTATTTACGGGTCGTAGTAGCGATACCGCTCATGCGTTGCATAACGTTCAGCATCAACCGCTCGGTCTGCAATAAGGATTGGATCTTACCTTCCACCACGAACGCTATATCTCCTTTTTTCACTTCGGCTCCGTCTTGTATAAAGACCGTCATTTTCAGTTCCGGATCGAAGTCGTGGAAGATACGTTTAGCCATTTCCACGCCGGCCAATACGCCATCTTCCTTGATGATCAGCTGGCTTTTCCCCATCGCTGTCTCGGGGATGCAACATAAGGTGGTATGATCACCATCGCCAATATCCTCGGCAAACGCTAATTTGATTAAGTCGTCAATAAGTTTGTCCATCTTTTATTCTATTCTGATTGATTGTATAATCGCTGTATTCCCTTCGGCACGGTACGTGATGTTTACACGGTACTCACCGGAAGACGTCGGAAGCTTTCCGACAAGGAAACCGCTTTCCTTTTTATCCGCATGATGTACGACCGAGAATCCGGAAGGCTTATTCGAACTGAAAAATGAGGACAACATAGAGACGGCCTCACTTCCGTTACATTTCTTAGAGGAACCGGGCAAGGCTACATCCACCACCTTATCCATAGCACCGGATAGAGAGGAGGCATTTCCTGCCTTGAAAGCATTTGATATACTGGTAATATCCGCCGCCTGCGCACATACGAACGCGAATATCAAGGCGAATGTAAGTAAGAGTCGTTTCATAAGCTTTCTTTATTTAAAATAGTTTCTTTAATTTCTTTATATCTTGTCTGCAATCAAAAATACCCACGATGTGTATATAAGGTTCGTCTATATAGTAGATGATCTTGTATACATCATCTATTAATATCCTAAAAGGATGAGCCAGTCTGCTCTCATTTCCATTGTTGCACCATTTTCTTTACCTCATCATGGCTTCTCGTTTGGCCTTGTTGCACCTGTTTTTCGGCGGTTTCGTAGAAGGCCTCACGTTCATGAACACCCAAACTCTCCCATGTTTGCAATGGATAAACTCCTGCTTTTTTTGAAGAACAGAAGTCTTTTAATTCTTTTTTTAGGCGAGTGATAAATGATTCATCAAGATCCGCCGCTAAAAAGTCTTGTATAAATTCTAGTTTTAAGCTATCTGTTCCCATAAATATTTGGTTTCGTTTTTGCAAAGGTATGTATTTTTCTTGTAACTTAGCCTTTCTAAACCTGTAAATGTAAGTAGATGAAGATTGGACTGATTGTGATTGGTAAGACGGATGCCGGTTATTTTGTGGAGGCTATCAATGAGTATAAAAATCGCTTGACACATTATATACCTTTGAAATGGAAGTCATACCGGATATAAAGAACGTGAAGAATCTCTCTGAGGCGCAGCAAAAGGAGAAAGAGGGCGAATTGATTTTAAAGGCTTTGCAGCCCGGCGATTATTTGGTGTTGCTGGATGAGAAAGGGAAGGAGTTTACCTCCATGCAATTTTCTACTTATCTGGAAAAGAAAATGCATACGGTCCCGAAACGCTTGGTATTTGTGGTGGGCGGTCCTTACGGTTTTAGTGAGGCCGTGTATAAGGCGGCATCGGAAAAGATCTCGTTGAGTAAGATGACTTTTTCCCACCAGATGATCCGATTGATCTTTATCGAGCAGATTTACCGGGCGATGACGATCTTGAATAACGAGCCTTATCATCATGAGTAGTTGCGTCGGTTAACGGCGGTATAGGCGTAGCCTATGCCTATACTGCCGTAAGCTCACGCCTATACTGGCGTAGCTCACGGCAGTACTGGTGTTTTTTACCCGGATTAATGGACTAATTTCAGACCGACGATCCCGATCAATATCAATGATAGGAACAATAACCTGAGCACACTTGCGGAGTCATGGAAAAACAAGATTCCGGTGATGACCGCTCCCACTCCGCCTATCCCCGTCCAAATCATGTAAGCCGTACCCATCGGAATGCTTTTCTGGGCAAGGTACAGGAAATACCCGCTCAATCCCATGGACAATACCGATAGGATGATGAAGCCTGCGGCGTATTTAGGATATATATTTGAGAGTTTGAAACCCAATGGCCAGCCAATTTCGAACAAGCCAGCTATAACAAGCATAATCCAAGCCATATAGAATTAGTCTTAAAAGTTTTCCCGTGTCTTTTGGATCAATAAATAATCCAATAAAGTCATGGCGGTCATAGACTCGACGATAGGTACCGCACGAGGCAATACGCATGGATCATGACGTCCGCATGCCTTTAATATCGTATCCTCTCCCTCCTGGTTAACCGTTTCTTGTTCCATCAAGATCGTAGCGACCGATTTAAAGGCTACCCGGAAATAAATATCTTGTCCGTTGGAGATTCCTCCTTGGATACCGCCGGAATTATTGGTACGAGTACTGATATGACCGTTATCATTGAAAAAGCGATCGTTCCTTTCCGATCCGCGGAAGAAGGCGGCGTTGAATCCGTCTCCATACTCGAAGCCCTTCACGGCGTTGATCGTAAGCATCGCATGCCCTAACGCTGCATGCAACTTGCCGAACACAGGCTCTCCCAATCCGACGGGAACCCCTTTTGCCACACAGGTAATAACACCGCCGACCGTATCTCCTTTTGATTTGACCTCGGCGATCAAGGCTTCCATCTCGGAGGCGGTCTTCGGGTCCGGGCAACGTACGTCGCTCTCCTCCGTCAAGCTTAAATCATAATCTTGGTAACTACCCGCTAATTGGATCGGGCCGACCTGCGAGGTATAAGCTTGGATCTGTATGCCGTATTGCTTAAGGGCGAGTTTAGCGATAGCTCCAGCCACGCAACGAGCGATCGTTTCCCGGGCGGACGAACGTCCACCTCCACGGGGATCACGGATTCCATATTTCGTTTGATAGGTATAATCAGCATGGGAAGGACGGTAAACCGTTTTCATATTGTCATAGTCAGAGGAATGTTGGTTTTTGTTCCAGATGATGAACCTATCGGCGTACCGGTTGTCTTTCCCTCGTAGATACCAGAAAGAAACTGTACCTCATCATCCTCTTTACGGGGGGTCGTGATACGGGATTGTCCCGGTTTACGACGGTTCAGCTCTTGTTGGATGAATGCCGTATCTAATTCGATCCCGGCTGGGCATCCGTCGATCACGCCGCCGATACCGGGGCCGTGCGATTCGCCGAACGATGTTAATCTATAAATATTACCAAAAGTATTCACCGCTTTGTCTAATTGAAAATTGAAAACTGAAAATTGAGAATCAAAAGCCGATGATTAGGCACTTCTCCTAATTTTCAATTTTCAATTCTCAATTTCCCATTATTTAGTGGCATCCACCACAACCACAACCACCCTTGTGGTTATCGCCACAATCGCTACCGCAATCGTCGCAACCGCAACTGCATCCACCTGCGGGAGCGGAGAAGGCTGCGATCTCTTCCGCTGTCGGTTCGTGTACGTCGATTACCTCGCCGCTGAAATGCAAAGTCTCGCCAGCCAACGGATGGTTGAAGTCCATTACCACGATATCATCCTTCACTTCCAATACAGAGCCGTTCATACGGTTGCCATTAGAATCCATCATTGGGACGGTATTACCTTCCTTGATCATCTCGGCGTCGAATTTACCGTCCACCTCGAAGATATTCTTCGGAAGATCCAATACGTGCTCCTCGTTATATTCGCCATAAGCCTCGGCTGGCTCGATGGAGAAGTTGAACGTGCCACCTACTTCCAGCCCGTTCAAGGCTTTCTCGAATGCCGGAAGCATCATGCCTGTTCCGTAGATGAATTTCAAAGGAGCCTCGACCGTCGCTTTTTCCATTAACTCACGTTCTTCACCTTCGCCAACGTTCAGGTCGTATGTAACCGCAACGTATTTGTTTGCTGTAATTTTCATTTGTCTTGTATTTTAAATATGTATAGAAATGCTCGCAAAGATACGATTTTATTTCTTATCCACCGCCTTTTTAAGAGCGTTCATCGCTTTATCTAAAACAGAGCGGGGGCAGCCAATGTTCAAACGCATATGGCCTTCTCCCCCGGGGCCGAAGATACTTCCGTCGTTCAGCGCTAGTCCGGCTTTGTCTTTGAACAGGTGTACGAGTTCATCTTGACTTAATTTCAGTTCCCTGCAATCCAACCAAACGAGGAAGGAGGCTTGGGCTGGTAAACTTTTATCTTGGGGAGATGTAGTTTCATGAACTCTTCCACGAAACGTACATTCTCATGATATACATTCGCATTTGTTGCAACCATTCGGCGCCATAGGTGTAAGCGGCGGTTGTCGCCGTATAAGCGAAGATCGTGCCATCGCCAAACTCTCCGGCCTCAAGGAAAGAATAAAATTCTTCCCGGATGCGATCATTGGGAACGATTGCGTAGGAAGTCACGATACCGGCGATATTGAACGTCTTGCTCGGTGCCATGAAAGTTACGCTGCAAGAAGCGGCAGTATCCGATACGGAGGCAAATGGATAATGCGTATACTGAGGATAGGCCATTTCCGCATGAATCTCATCGGAGATAACCAAAATATTGTGCTTGGCGCAAATCTCGGCCAAGCGGACCAAGGTTTCCTTTTTCCAGACGATCCCACCCGGATTGTGAGGGTTGCAGAGGATCAATACCTTGCATTTATCATCTATAATAGATTCAAGATGATCGAAATCCATCTCATAGATGCCGTCTACCATCTTTAGCGGATTATAAACGACCTCACGCTTCATTTTCTCCGGAACGATGCGGAACGGATGATAAACAGGGGGCTGGATGATGACCTTATCTCCTTTTTGCGTAAAGCATTGGATAGCGAAAGCGATTCCCTTTACGATTCCCGGGATATAGCTGATCCATTCCCGTTGTATTTTCCAGTTATGTTTGTAGTGTACCCAATTGATGATACTCTCGTAATACTCGTCGGAGCCGAATGTATAGCCGAATATCTCGTGCTCACAACGTTTCTTCAGGGCCTCTACAATAAAGTCCGGTGTGCGGAAATCCATATCCGCCACCCATAGTGGTATCAGATTCTCGTCACCGAACATCTCTTTCAAACGGTCGAATTTCACGCAACTCGTCCCATGCCGTTCGATAACTTCGTCGAAGTTGTAGTGTTTCATATTTTTATTAACGATCAGTTTCTTAATTGTTTTAGGGGTCAAACTTACATAAAAAACTGCGATTTTAAAGCAAAATATGTATAAAGATGATGTTTTTGTATAGTAGGAAACTTTATAAAAGACTTTTCTCTCTAAAAATAAAATCAGTGAATTTGCTTCTTGAAAAATAAGAGAAACAAATTCACCGAATAGTATAAGACATATAGTTTACTTTTGGTCGAAGATACTCTTAGCAATCTTTAATGAAGCTTTATGTGCATTGGCCAACATGGTTAATTCCTGTACAATATCCGGATGTTCTTCTGCTATATTGTATAATTCTCCAGGGTCAGTACCTAAATCATATAAAACAGGTTTATCATATACGATTTTATCCGTTGCTCCATAAGCTGGTCTATAAGAGAAATGGGCTTTATATTTACCTTTTCGAATCGCATATAATTCACTGCCTCTGTAAAAGTAAAACACATCGCGTTTACAAGTAGACTTATCTTTTAATACATTTAGCAAGCTGATTCCATCATAATGCCGATCTGAAGGCAATGGAATTCCTGCTATCTCACAAAATGTAGGTAGTAAGTCTAATGTACTAGCCATATCCGTTATATATCCCGGTTTAACCATTGCTCCCCACATAATACATGGAACGCGGAACCCTCCTTCGAACATGGAAGCTTTGCCATCCTTTAACGGACCCGGTGATCCTCCTTCTTGTTTACATAAAAGCCATGGCCCATTATCGGATGTGAAAATAACCAATGTGTTTTTATCTAATCCTTCAGATTTTAATGTTTGCAAGATTTGTCCTACACTCCAATCCAGTTCCTCTACGGTGTCACCATATTTGCCTCTGGCTGATTTACCTTGAAAGTCAGTAGAGGCATATACAGGCATATGAGGCATAGGGTGTGCTAAATACAAGAAAAAAGGCGAATTCTCATTTGATTTAATGTAGCGGATAGCAGCTTCCGTCACTTGTTGCGTTAAATTATATTGTTGGGGCTCCCTTTCCAGCTCTTTTTCTTGTTCATAAATAATATATTCATAAGGATATTTTGTGTTGCCTAATTTAATTTGTTCCTTCCGGCTCATATCATTGGAATAAGGATAACCGTAAAAATAGTCAAAGCCATGACGTAATGGCATGTATTTTGGTAAATGTCCTAAATGCCATTTACCTATGCAAGCCGTATGATATCCGGCTTGTTTCAGCAGTTCTGCGATCGTTAGTTCCTCAGAAGGCAATCCCCCTTTGGAATCAGGAAACAGGACTCTGCGTTGATCTCCATACATTCCGGTACGGCTCCTAGGCGGCCTGTTAATAATCCGGCACGGCTAGGAGAGGAGACTGATGCTGAAACGTAAAAACTACTCCATTTTTGTCCTTCTATGGCCATCCGGTCGATATTCGGGGTTTTTATCGTAGGACTTCCGAAACAAGATAAGTCTCCATATCCCATATCATCACAATTGATAACTATGATATTGGGCTTTGTCGGTTGACTATGCCCGTCATACGAGGCTAAAACTCCTGTAATGTACAGTATATATTTAATTTTATTCATGGATTAATTGTTTATTAAACGACATGGCATTCGTGTCTTGATATTGTTTTTGTAAACGTATAAGCTCCTTTTCCAGTTGATGAGTGATATTCTCATATCCTGTTTTTCCATACAAGTTGTTCATCTCCATAGGATCTTCTTGTAGATCAAATAATTCCCATTTATCGATATCGTTATAAAAATGAATTAATTTATAACGTTCTGTGCGTACGCCATAATGACGTTTAACAGAATGCTCCGCAGGTACTCATAAAAGTGGTAATAGAGTGATTTACGCCAGTTCTCAACTTTTTCTCCACGTAACAGAGGCAAAAAGGAAACACCATGCATATCGGATGGGATTTGGATTCCTGCTAAATCTAGGATAGTCGGTCCGTAATCAATGTTTTGGACAAACTCACCGATATCTCCTTTCTTTCCTCCCGGCAAACGAATTAATAAAGGAGTCCGGAAAGATTCCTCATACATGAAACGTTTATCGAACCATCCGTGTTCTCCCATATAGAATCCTTGGTCGGAAGTGTAGACAATCATTGTGTTTTCTAATAATCCTGTCTTTTCTAAATAATTCAATAATACTCCAATATTTCTGTCTATGGAATGGATGACACGTAAATAGTCTCGCATATATTGTTGATATTTCCATTCAGATAGTTGCTTACCAGAAGTTTGTCTTTCTTGAATTTCTGAATGATTGGATCATAATGAGCATCCCAAGCAGCTTTCTCTTCGGGTGTCATACTGTTATACATGCTGCGTCCGGCATTCTCTAACCCTGTAGTTGTATGGATTTCATTTTCTTTATCAGCCATTTTTAAATCATAGACTAAATCCATATCTTTTATGATACTCATCTTTTGCTCATGAGCGGCTTGACGACCGTTGTAGTCGTCATAAAAATTGGCTGGTAACTCGAATGTCGTATCGCTGAAAAGTTGTAAATCACAAGTATCGGGCATCCATGTACGATGAGGAGCTTTGTGATGGAGTAACAAGCAGAAAGGCTTATTTTTATCATGTATATTCTCCATCCAGTCGATTGCTTTTTCTGTGATGACGTTGGTAACATAGCCTTTTGATGGGACCTGTTTCCCGTTTTTGATAAATGGAGCGTTGTAATAAATGCCTTGGCCTATTAAAATTTCCGAATAATCAAATCCGGTAGGAGCGGAAGTTAGATGCCACTTTCCGATTATTGCTGTTTCATATCCGGCTTTTTGTAAAAGTTTGGGGTATGTTTGCTGGGAACCATCAAATGTGGAACTGTTATCAGTGAAACCATTAGCATGACTATGTTTACCGGTTAATATACAGGCTCGACTAGGTCCACTGATGGAATTGGCAACAAAGCTATTGGTGAAACGTACTCCCTCGTTTGCCAGTCGGTCTATATTGGGAGTTTGTATGAAGCGTTTATCATAAGCACTGATTGTCTGGTAAGAATGATCGTCAGACATGATATAGATGATATTCATCGGCTTTTTCCTGCTATCTGCTCTGAATCTGTTTTTTTGATGTTGCAGGAAGTCGTAGCTATTAAAGCAGAGAATGTGAATAATAATTCTTTTTTCATTATTTAGACTTTTATTGTGTTCGTGATTAAGGTATTTGTTTATTACAGGGTTTAGCCTAAAGTTTGTGGGAAAAGACTTGCTCTTTTATTAGGCTAAATCCTGTAATCAAGTAAATTACCAACCGGGGTTTTGGACCCATTGGTTACCTGTAAGCGATAGCATACGAGGTTGTATGGGTAATAAATAATCTCGTTCCGGATTGAATTGCCATCCGTTAGGATAATGCTTATTATTGAACGGTATGATATAGCGTTTGGAGTCGGAGGGCGTACCTGTTAAGAAAAGATTTTCACCTTCTTGCAGGCTTTCTCCATAAGCGGTTTCCAAAGAACTCCCTTTGAATAATGCACCTGTTGGAGTTTTTCCAATAATGAGGATGTCTGCGGCGGCCCAGCGCAAGATATCTTGAAGCCGGCTTCCCTCTAAAGCTTTTTCTATGCGTCGTTCTCTTCGTACTGCTTGTATATATTTATCCAATTTATTAAACGGGTAATCGGGATCGGTATTGAACTCTCTGTCGAAATCCATCTCGGGCATGCCCACACGCTCTCGAAGTGGCCTTAAGGTTCTTTTATTTTGCTAGCGTTAGCCGCACCATCTAATTCTGCCAGAGCCTCAGCGTAGTTTAATAAAATATCGGCGTAACGGAATTGTATAGCTGGCGCTTGGCTTTTGCCTTCCCCATCTATAGTAGGAATATAAGTCGTATTATATTCTACGTATTTTAGGATAGAATAACCTGTCGTATTTTGATTCCGGCTTTCCTCATTCAAAGGAGGAAGTTTGAATACGAATTCTCCATTTGGACGTAAATCTTGTCCTGGCATGCAAATGGTCTGGGATAATCGTGGGTCTCGTAAGTCCGGACTCAATTCGTCCCCGTATATTACCTTCGCTTTGTCTCGTTCGGAACCGACAAAAGGCTTTCCTTCTTTCGTCAAATAATCATCAACAAGAGAAGCGGATGCCCCACAAGTGCCACCTCCTTTATTTAAATAACGTGTTACGGAATGGCCGATGTTATTGGCGGCATCATATTTCTTCCACCATAAAACTTCGGGATTATGTGAGAGATCCAAAGTGATGAACAAGTCTCGATAAGCGGTATTGGGATTCCCTTTTGAGATGCTCCATACCCCTTCGTCTATTACATCTTTAGCGGCATCTGCGGCTTGCCGTAGATAAGAGTTGATTTTCTCATCAGTTACTTTTTTATCATAGAATGGCGTGTTTTTCGCACGATGGTATTTCTCCCAAGTACCTTCAAATAAAGCGACCTCACTCTTAAGCGCTCTTGCTACATCTTTGTGTACACGCATTGTCGAGCTATTGGTTTGAGTGTTTAGATGCTCGATCGCTATATCTAAATCCGCCAATATACTATCAGCGACCTCAAGCCTACTGTTTCGGGGACGTTCCATCTGTTCTTGAATCGGATCTAATACTTTCGTTAACCAAGTGACTTCTCCATAATTAACGAATAACCTATAATAATAGCAGGCTCTGAAGAAATAAGCTTCTCCGATGCATTGCTCCATTTCCGGACCGATCTCCTCGCAATTATCGAGGTTGTTGATTAAGAAGTTTAGACTTCTGATATGTTTATACTCTGTTAATTCGACAGCGGAACTTAATGTGGTTTCTCCCGCAAGACGTGTGTCTATTACATTACTCTGCATATTATCGCTATTCAAGTCCCCAAAGGCGATGCCCGTTGGATTTCCAATGCTGTTAGATTGTACCTTTATGGCAGAGTTTGCCACATCTTTGTCATTAATTTTAAGAGTTGATTCATAAAACTGATTCAGATACTTGGTGATTTCTGTTGTACTGGTGAAAGAATTGACAGAAGACAATTCTCCTTCCGGATATTTATCCATGTCGAAACAGCTACTTAGCCCTAATAGACATAGGGAAACCATTGATAGATATATTCTTTTCATAAATAAATTACGCTTTATAGATTAACAATAACTCCGATAGATAACACTTTATTCATTGGATAATTCTTTCCGGCCTCACTGGTATAGTCATTACCTGTAAAAATAGCTTCCGGGTCAAACATGGAAGGAAGCTTGGTAAATGTTAGAAGATTCTCTCCAGAGAAAAACACTTGTGCTTTGCTCAACCCAATTTTCTGGCTCCATGAATTAGGCAGATCATAACTAATTGTCAGATTTTTCAAACGGCAATAAGCGGCACTTTGCATGTATCTGTCACTTTTTGTGAGGTCTTATTTCGAAACTGATTGATACTTCCTGCTGCTCCTGTATAAGGATTGGGATAATAGGCGTCTGGATTCTCTGGAGTCCAATAATCTAGATGATCGTTGAATACCGTGACTTGTGCGTAAGCTCCCGATCCCCAAAAGTAAACGGTTCCTAGATCTGGAGACCAATTACGTTTTCCTATGCCTTGGAACATCATGCTAAGGGAAATTCCTTTCCATGAAATGGAACCATTAAGCGTATATTGATATCGAGGAGTCGTATTCCCGATAACACACATATCACCCATATCTTCCAATGTGTTATTTCCATTGTTGATCTTTTTGTCGTTATTTAAATCTATATATTTAACATCTCCCGGCATCCATTTTTGACCGGATAAGAAAGATAAATCGTATGTGTTATTATATGTGTCAGCTTCTTCTTGGGTCTGGAGTAGCCCAGAGGCTTTGTATCCCCAAATCTCACCGACTTTCTTCCCTACATACCAATTATCTTGAGGATTGGTCCCTGTCGGATTTTCATAAGCTGTAACTTCGGATGTCGCGTCAGCTAAAGAGCCTCCTATTGAATAATGAATATCCTTCCCGATTTTTCCTCGGTATTGCAGGCTAAGTTCCCATCCCCGGTTTCTCATCCTTGCGTTATTCGTATTGGGAGCCTCTGCTCCAAAGAAATCTGCAAGGTCGGCACTTGGTCCTAACATATCTTTTGTATCCCGCTGGAATACATCGAAGGTGCCGGTCAGAGCGTTGTTAAAGAACCCGAAGTCAAGGCCAAGATTCTTACTTTCCACTTTTTCCCAAGTTGTAAAAGGATCAATAACTCCAGGGGCGTTTATGTACATATCTCTTCCATCTTGAAAATACCAATTACCTAACGGCTGGATTCCCATGATTGAGGTAAAAGTATAAAGTCCGGCTCCGCTTTGATTCCCTAATAGTCCCCAAGAGGCTCGTAACTTTAGATTAGATAATACCTCTAAAGATTTTTCCATGAAAGACTCACGTGTAATATTCCATCCTAAAGAGACCGAAGGGAAAAATCCCCATCTATGATCTGAGGCAAAACGAGAAGAACCATCGTAGCGTCCATTCACTTCTAATAAATAGCGTCCGTCATAATCATAGTTAATACGTCCGAAAAATCCTCGGGTAGCCCATCCGTTTCGAGTATCTGTCGTGGATTTTTCTCCTGTGCCAAGATTGAGGCCCGGATTATTGGTGGAGATCATGTCGGTTACAGACTCATATAAATAGCTATATGCGTAATTTTCTTCTTGGTAACCAGCCATAACGGTGAAATTATGTTTATCGGCCAAAGAGAACATATAGTTTGAGTATAGATTAATTGATTGATATTGGCTTAAGGCGGATGAACGGGTGAATTGCCCATTCTCCATCACGCCTAATTCTTGCCTTGTCCCTTTGTATAAGGTCTCGTTATCCGCTCCCGGGATCATCGGGGCTACGTTGAGCGCCTCATAATTCTCATTATTTTGCCGGTACGTATAGTCGAAGAATATTCTCCAGTTCTTGATTGGTTGTGCTTCGAGACCACCAGTCAGTGTCAGATTATTTTTCTGTGTATTTGTATACGTGCCACTTTGTAAATAGGGAATCATTGTAAGCTCCGTAAAATGACCATTAGGATCGATTGGGCTTATGGTAGGACGGAAGCGAGCTAATGAATGATAAAAGCCTTCAGATAAGGCCCCTTTACCAAAAGGTGTGTCATTATCCGAGTTCATGAATTTAGTATTAACTTTCAAATTTAGCCAGTCCGTAATTTGAGAGGCGATATTTGCATTGAAATTTAAGCGTTTATATTTTATGTCCGCATATCTTAAAATACCATCTTCCGTATACATTCCGGTAGAGATATAATATTGCGCTTTTTTGCCACCTCCACTGAGACTCAAATTATGGTTTTGTTTGAATGCGGAGTTCTTGTAATGTAAATCAAAGTAATCCACATTGCCCAAACCCTTTGGTGTGTTTTCGAATGCTCCTACTAGATTATTTTCTCCATTAAGCTCTGCCCAAGGATTTACGCTAGCAGGATCTTTCATGTACTGCTGAAGTTGCTGTAATTTTTCCGGGTTATATTGCTTGATTACGTTAGCATTGGTACAAGCTTGATTGAAAAAAGTCGCATAGTCATAAGCATTAGCCATTTCCGGCATTACAGTAGGCGAACTCCATCCTACGGTACCTTGATAACTGATGCGCATCTTACCTTCTTCACCTTTTTTCGTCGTAACTAAAATTACACCATAAGCGGCACGGGCGCCATAAATAGCGGCGGAAGCAGCATCTTTTAAGACGGAAATCGATTCAATATCATTGGGGTTTACATCTGCCAAATCCATTTCTACACCGTCTACTAATACATAAGGATTCGCTGTGTTCGCTAAATTTCCTTGTCCTCGTAAACTCAAGGCTCCACTAGCTCCCGGGCGACCTGAGTTGGAGTTGGATACGGTTAATCCGGGTACTAATCCTTGTAAACTTTGAGTTGCGTTAGCTACTGGGCGTTGGCTGAGTTCTTCGCCTTTTACGGCAGAAACAGATCCAGTAAGGTTTACCTTTTTCTGTACACCGTATCCAACAACTACTATCTCATCTAACTTCTGGGCGTCTTCCGTCATTGTAACCTGTAAGGAGGTTTCTTCCTTGACTGTTATTTGTTTGTCGGAAAAACCGATATAAGAGATATTTAAGATGGCATTTTCGGTAATTATTAATTCAAATTTTCCATCCAAATCCGTAATGGAACCGTTTGTTGTACCCTGCTCAATTACATTTGCTCCGATGATTGGTAAACCGTCAGGGTCTACAACTGTTCCTGTTATTTTTCTTGTCTTTCTCGGAGCTTGCGGTGAAGAAGATGATTTAACTGTTAATACAATCATATTATTGGCCTCTTTTTTATAGGATATTTCCGTATTGGCTAATAAGAGGCTCATGACTTCATCAATGTTTTTATCCTGTACGGATATTGACGTTTTGTGATCTAGGTTACTTAGATCACTGTTATAGAAGAATTTGTATTCCCCCGCCTTTTCTATCTCTTTTAATATGTGACGGATGGATTGGTCTTGTACATCCAGTGAAATTTGGGCATAAAGTGAAGGAGCCAAGATTAAACTACTGAATAGTGCCAGACCGACTGTTTTGATTGACCGTATTTTTATGTATTGTGATACACGGACAAGTTTTTTTTTCATACTTTTGTATTCTATGGATATTAGTACTTGCGCTTGCTATTTGCGAGATACCTAAGCGCGGTTAACTGATTTCTTTTTCGGGGGGAAATGCCTAGCATTTCTACCCCGATTTTTTACGGGCTTTTCATGAAATTGCTATTTACTGTTTTAATACTCTGTTATATAACTCTTTTTTGTCGTTGTTCTCATACAAAATAACCACACTGTCTTTTATCTCGTAGGCTAATGGTGAGGTAAGAGACAATAAATGTAAGATGCTCGCTAGACTGGTATTCCCGGGCTTACCTGTAAAACGATAACTCTTTAAGGCCTCAGATTTAAATACGATCTGGGTATTGTAATAACGTTCCAGCGTATGAGCAACCTCGCTGAATGGCGTTGACTCAAAATTCAATGTATTGTACATCCAACTGGAGTAATCTAAACTATTGTCAACCCTGTTTTTCCCCAGTATGCTAGAGTGTTTATTGAAAATAGCTTGTTCATTAGGCAACAGGTCTACATGGTTATCGTTTGCGGTTACTTCTACTTTCCCGGTCATTAATACAACGGATATGTGCTCTTCCGTGTTATAGTTCTTTACGTTAAAACTGGTTCCTAAAGCTTTTACGGATACCTTTCCCGATTGAACGATAAAAGGACGTTTAGCATCGGGCTTGACTTCAAAATAAGCTTCGCCTTCTAGATTCAGAACCCGTTCATCTGCATTAAAACGGCTTCCATAAGATAACTTTGAATCTGAATTTATCCATCCTTTTGAACCATCAGGCAATGTTATATTCGCTTTTTGTCCTTTCTCGACAGCGACAATCATGTCCATCGGTTCTCGCTGTTTATCCATTGCATAATGATAGGTGACAATACTTGTTGTTATGAGCAATAGGATAATTGCTGTGATACGTAGCGCATAATGGAAAAGTGAAGGGAGAGAAAGACTCATGAATGTCCTTTTCCCTGTTTCTTTAAAAAAGATTTGTTTACGGAGTTCGTCTAGTAAATGTTGTTTTACTGAAGGATCCATTTCCATCGGGGATTGCATCCATATATCATCAGCCCATGTGTCAAAAGCTTTTCGTTCTTTTAGCCATTCTATCAATAGCTTTATTTCCGATGGAGTTGCCTTATTCTCTAGGAACTTGTTAAATATATGTATGTAATCGTTTCTTTCCATTTTCCTCTGTCTTTATTCAGTATACAAATGACAGGGAAGTTTCCGTTATCGCATCCTGTGGATTTAGTATTCATTAACTATTAAGGAGGCAACTTAAAGCTAAAAGTCCTAGGTCGTATTGGTCTTTTAACCTTTTGCGTAGAAAGGAGATGGCTTTGGTCAGTTGGGATTCCACGGTATTCTCTGATATCTGCAATTGGTCTGCTATCTCCCGGTTGGATAGGTGGGATTGTCTGCTTAGTTTATAAATTCTTTGCCTTCCTTCGGGCATTTGTTGTATTAAAGAATCAACGAATTCTTCTAGGAGATGATATTCTACGATCTCGTCCGTACCTCTGGCATAAGGAGTTCCGGGGTGGTCGATTTGTTGTTCTATATAGAGAATCTCCATCATTTTATGTTGGTAATGGTTAGTTAATAAGTTTTTTGCTATCGTACATAAATAGGCTCCAAAAGACAGTTTTGGGTCTAATTGTTCTCGATTTTTCCATACTTTAAGAAATACAGTTTGTACCATTTCCTCTGCCAAGTAGGAATCCCCATGAGAAATTTTCATGACAAAATTATATAATTTGCCACTCCAAACCGTGTAAAGATATTCAAAAGATGAACGATTACCCTTTCTAAGGTTCTCAATATGCTTGTTCCTCTCTCCCATGGATTAATCCATCAACAACTTTATGAATAGTCGCGATATTAGCTAATTTTCTTGAGGAGGGCAAATTTTATTTAAGAACTAGCTTGGAACTATATAAATTTTCTGTTTCGCTATTGGGGCTTTTTTATGAAATTTGGTGGGGATAGACTTTTCTATGTGAACCTTGTTGACGAAATGTCAAAGTGCTATTATTGCTCTCTGTGGGTGATGAATTATGGGGCCGGGGGCTTGGTCGCACGGAAAAAACGCAAGCATTTGATGGTTGTGTAAATCAGAATGATGTTTGAATGCAGGTGTTGTTGGTCTTTTTTTATGATTGATGTTAGAATAGCTGTCTATCAGTGAGTATTTAAGGCTTTCTCTGTCTGAAAGTCATTTTGAAAATGTCTTTGCTTGAGCTGCTTCTAGCGTGGGTTATGCCGGATTTAGTCTTGATTTTAGGTGATTTTCATTCGAATGTTAACAAAATTTAGTTCGATACTAGATGAAATTTCTTCCTTATGTTCTTCAGAAAACTTTCTTATGTTTTTTCTAGAACACTATTATGAATTTTTTCAAGGCTATTTATAGTCTACAAGTGTTAATAAATATGTGATTTAGAGTTTATATGTATCTTTTTTATCGCTAGAATAGGATTTTCTTATGAGATACGTGTTATCGTAAGTCGTGTTATCTGATAAAATGTTATCTGGAATCTGTTTTAGATAACATTTGTCTTTTTACTGTTTCTGTTTGGAAATCGAAGTTTTTTCCCTTCTCTACCTTCCGATTCCTAAGTAATACACTCTTGCTCCTGTTAAAATGCAATCCTGAAATGGTATTTGCTTGAGAATTGAAAGAAAAATGAAGAATTTTCTTTTAAATCCTTTGCGCATATCAATTATTGTTCTACATTTGCAGCGTCAAACAAACAAAGACAATAAGAAAAGATGATGAACAACGTATTGCATATTATTCTCGTGGTGGTCCTTCTAGTCATTAGTAGGTAAGGAGAAAGGTGTGTAAGAAGTTGTGAAGTCGTAGAGATATTTCTTAAGCCTTTCTCCATATAGGGAAAGGCTTTTTTATTATAAATAAATCAAGGTAGAGGCGTGGATAAAGCGCTCTACGAACAAAAAATAGGAAAGAGATGAAGAATCCGTTAAGAAGCTCATTTAGCACCGAAGGTCGTAGGATGGCCGGAGCCCGTGCGCTATGGCGTGCCAACGGGATGAAAGAGGAACAGTTCGGCAAGCCTATTATCGCTATCGTAAATTCATTTACCCAGTTCGTGCCGGGGCATACGCATTTGCATGAGATCGGGCAACTGGTCAAGGCCGAGATCGAGAAACAAGGTTGTTTCGCCGCTGAATTTAATACGATCGCTATCGACGACGGTATCGCTATGGGGCACGATGGGATGCTTTACTCGCTTCCTTCACGCGACATTATCGCGGACAGCGTGGAATATATGGTAAATGCCCATAAGGCGGACGCTATGGTTTGCATCAGCAATTGCGATAAGATCACGCCGGGTATGCTTATGGCTTCCATGCGATTAAATATCCCGACGGTGTTCGTGTCCGGTGGCCCGATGGAGGCAGGTGAGCTGGATGGCCGCCATCTTGATTTGATCGACGCGATGATTGAGTCTGCCGATACATCGGTAAGCGATGAGCGTATCGAGCAGGTGGAACGCCATGCGTGTCCGGGTTGCGGTTGTTGTTCCGGTATGTTTACCGCTAACTCTATGAACTGCTTGAACGAGGCGATCGGTCTGGCGCTTCCGGGTAACGGGACGATCGTGGCTACCCATAAGAACCGTATCCAACTTTTCCGTGACGCGGCTAAGCAAATCGTTGAGAACGCTTACAAATACTATCGTGACGGGGATGATTCCGTGTTACCTCGCAACATCGCTACCCGTCAGGCTTTCTTGAACGCCATGTCGCTGGATATCGCCATGGGGGGGTCTACCAATACGGTGCTTCACTTATTGGCCGTGGCACAAGAAGCCGGCGCCGATTTTCATATGGAGGATATCGATATGTTATCCCGCAAGACACCTTGCCTGTGTAAGGTAGCCCCGAATACGCACACTTATCATGTACAAGACGTAAACCGTGCCGGTGGAATCCTCGGTATCATGAACGAGTTGATGAAAGCCGGGCTTGTGGATGGCAGCACGAGACGTGCGGACGGCCTGACCTTGGCCGAGGCTGTTGATAAATACGCCGTCACTTCCCCGAACGTAACGGAGGAGGCGATCCGTAAATACAAGAGCGCTCCCGCTCATCGGTTCAGTATCCAGATGGGTTCCCAAGAATCTTATTATAAGGAATTAGATACGGATCGTGCCGAAGGTTGTATCCGTGACGTGGAGCACGCTTATTCCAAGGATGGCGGCTTGGCTGTTTTGAGAGGGAATATCGCCTTGGACGGATGTGTCGTAAAAACCGCCGGTGTGGATGAGAGTATTTGGAAATTCTCCGGCCCGGCGAAAGTCTTCGATTCACAGGATGCCGCTTGCGAGGGCATTTTAGGAGGCAAGGTCGTTTCAGGCGATGTGGTCGTCATCACATATGAGGGTCCGAAAGGGGGGCCGGGAATGCAAGAGATGTTATATCCTACCTCTTATATAAAGAGCCGTCACTTAGGTAAGGAGTGCGCCTTGATCACGGATGGTCGTTTCAGTGGCGGTACGTCCGGTCTTTCTATCGGGCATATCTCTCCTGAGGCCGCTTCCGGTGGCGCTATCGGACTGGTGAGAGACGGGGATATCATCGAGATCAATATCCCGGAACGTTCCATCAACGTGCGGTTGAGCGACGAGGAGTTGGCCGAGCGCCGTAAGGCGGAAGAGGCACGTGGAAAGAAAGCCTTTACGCCGCCGATGCGTCAGCGTGAGGTCTCGAAAGCGTTGAGAGCGTACGGAAGATGGTTAGCTCCGCCGATAAGGGAGGTGTAAGGATTGTTGAAGATTAAAGCCAATAATATACATTAAACACGTTATTTCTTATGGAGAAACAAAAGATAACCGGTTCGGAAGCTTTGCTGAAAGCGTTGATTGCTGAAGGAGTAGATACTATCTTCGGTTATCCCGGAGGACAGGCGATACCTATTTACGACAGTTATATGATTATAGGGACCAGTTGAGGCATGTATTGGTGCGCCACGAGCAAGGCGCTACCCATGCGGCTCAAGGATATGCCCGCGTATCCGGCAAGGTAGGAGTGACGTTGGTTACTTCCGGCCCGGGCGCTACGAATACCATCACGGGTATCGCTGATGCGCTGATGGATAGTACGCCAATGGTCGTAATCGCCGGTCAAGTACCTCGCCGTTGTTGGGAACCGATGCTTTTCAGGAAGTCGACGTGATTGGCATCACGCAACCGATCACGAAATGGGCTTATCAAATCCGCAAGCCGGAGGAGATCGCATGGGCTGTTTCTCGTGCTTTTTATATCGCTTCTACAGGCCGTCCGGGTCCAGTTGTGCTGGATTTAGCGAAGGACGCGCAAGTAGGGCTGGTGGACTATGAATATAAGAAGGTAGATTACGTACGTAGTTATCAGCCGGAGCCGGATATCAAAAAGGATCGTATCAAGGCCGCCGCCGATTTAATCAATGAGGCGAAGAAACCCTTCTGTCTGGTCGGGCAGGGAGTATTGTTAGGCGGTGCGGAAGAGGAATTGAAAGCGTTTCTCCAAAAGAATGATATACCTGCCGGATCTACGGTATTGGGCTTATCTGCGTTGCCAACCGATTTCCCATTGAACAAGGGAATGCTCGGCATGCATGGAAACGTAGGGCCGAACCGGAAAACGAATGAGTGTGATGTATTGATCGCTATCGGTATGCGTTTCGACGACCGTGTGACTGGCGATTTAAAGACATACGCTAAGCAAGCCAAGATTATCCATCTGGATATCGATAACTCGGAAATAGGCAAGAATGTTGCCGTGGATGTAAAGGTGCTGGGTAATGCCAAGCACACGATACCGATGATCACGGCGTTGTTGGAAGAACGTAGACGTCCGGAATGGAATGCCGAGTTCGATCGGGACGAGAAAGAGGAATACGATAAGGTAATCGAGAAGGAATTGTATCCGACCGAGGGCCAACTGAAAATGGGCGAGGTAGTCCGTAAGGTTTCCGAGGCGACCGGTAACGACGCTGTATTGGTAACCGACGTTGGGCAGAACCAGATGATGGGCGTCCGCTATTTCAAATATAAACAAACCCGTAGCGTGGTGACTTCCGGTGGTTTAGGTACGATGGGATTTGGTCTGCCGGCCGCTATGGGCGCAAAGTTCGGGGCTCCGGACCGTACGGTCTGCTTCTTTACCGGTGATGGGGGTATGCAGATGACGATTCAGGAATTGGGCACTATCATGCAGGAGAAACTGAACGTGAAGATTATCATTCTTAATAATAACTTCTTAGGTATGGTACGTCAGTGGCAAGAATTGTTCTTCCACGAGCGTTATTCAAACACCATCATGGAGAATCCGGATTTCGTGGCGATCGCTAAAGCCTATGGTATCGCCGGCCGTGCCGTTGAAAAGCGGGAGGAATTGGACGACGCTATCGCTGAGATGCTAAACCACGACGGCGCTTACGTGTTGGTCGCTAACGTGGAGACTTGCGGAATGGTATATCCGATGGTTCCTGCCGGGGGAAGCGTGACAAACATGATTATGGGAGACGAGAAATAAGGAGGAGATGAAGCTATGACAACAAAGAAATTATATACCGTTATTATCTTTTCAGAGAATATCGTAGGTCTTTTGAACCAGATAACGATTATCTTTACACGCCGACAGCTGAACATCGAGACTCTGTCCGTCTCTCCGTCCGCTATCAAGGGCATCCATAAGTTTACGATCACGACATTCGCCGATGAGGATATGATCGATAAGGTGGTGAAACAGATCGATAAACGTGTGGATATCTTGAAGGCTTATTATAATACGGATGAGGATTTGGTTTATCAAGAGATCGCTCTTTATAAGCTAAGTACCGAGCTTTTCATCAAGATGGGAACCGTGGAGGGATTGATCCGTAAATACAACGCTCGTATCTTGGAGATGAACGAGACCTGCGTGGTATTGGAGAAGAGTGGCCACTATGACGAGACGCAAGCCTTGTTCAATGAGTTGAGCGAGACGATCGGTGTCCTGCAATTCATCCGCTCCGGACGTGTGGCTATCACGAAGAGCAAGGTGGAGCGCTTGAGCGATATGTTGGCCGATATGGAGCGAAAGTTACATGAAAAGCAACAATAATAAGATATGGAGAAGTAGGATTATTTCATTTCGTGGCGGAGCGTATTTGATGGATTTTAGGGGACGTGTAACGCTCCCTATGATTGGTAATTATTTGATTCACGCCGCTTCCAGCCATGCTGGAGAGCGTGGGTTCGGTTTCAATGATATGTCGGAGCGTCATACGGCTTGGGTGTTGTCCCGTCTGGCTATCGAGATGAAGGAATATCCTACCGCCTTCGATAAGATTAATCTATATACTTGGATCGATGAGGTCGGACGCCTCTTCACCAGTCGTTGTTTCGAGCTGGCGGATGAGAATGGGAAAACCTTTGGATTCGCCCGTTCTATTTGGGCGGCTATCGACGTGGAGACCCGCCGTCCTACCTTATTGGATATAGAGGCATTGGGCAAATATATCGACGAGCGTCCGTGCCCGATCGAGAAGCCGGGCAAGATCATGCCGGCGGAGAATAAGGCGGAGGGAATCCCGTATTCGATCAAATACAGCGACTTGGATATCAACGGTCACTTCAATAGCGTGAAGTATATCGAGCATCTGCTGGATTTGTTCGATATCGACCAGTTCAAGACCCGTGAGATCGGCCGTCTGGAGATCGCCTACCAATCCGAGGGTAAACAAGGTATGCCGCTTACGCTTCATAAGGCGGAGTCCGATCCCGATAAGCAAGACATGGCTATTTGCCATGAGGGAAAGGCGATCTGTCGTGCGGCGGTTACTTGGAGATAATAAAAGAGATACATAAATAGGTTTTTAAACATTAATAGTTAAAAAGAAAATGGCACAAATGAATTTTGGCGGTGTTGTAGAGAATGTAATGACCCGCGAGGAATTTCCGTTGGAAAAGGCAAGAGAGATATTAAAAGATGAGACAATCGCTGTTATCGGCTATGGCGTACAGGGACCGGGACAGTCATTGAACCTTCGTGACAATGGTTTCAACGTAATCGTTGGCCAGCGCCAAGGTAAGACTTACGAGAAAGCGGTTGAGGACGGATGGGTTCCGGGTGAGACTCTGTTCGGTATCGAGGAGGCTTGCGACAAGGCCACGATCATCATGTGCTTGTTGTCCGACGCTGCCGTAATGTCTGTATGGCCTACGATGAAGCCTTATTTGACAGCTGGCAAGGCCCTGTATTTCTCTCATGGTTTCGCGATCACTTGGAACGATCGTACGGGCGTTGTTCCTCCCGCGGATATTGACGTGATCATGGTCGCTCCGAAGGGGTCTGGTACGTCTTTGCGTTCCATGTTCCTTGAGGGTCGTGGCTTGAACTCTTCTTTCGCTATCTATCAAGACGCTACTGGCAAGGCGATGGATCGTACGTTGGCGTTGGGTATCGGTATCGGTTCCGGCTACTTGTTCGAGACGACTTTCATCCGTGAGGCTACTTCCGATTTGACTGGTGAGCGTGGTTCTTTGATGGGCGCTATCCAAGGTTTGTTGTTGGCCCAGTATGAGGTATTGCGCGAGAATGGACACACTCCTTCTGAGGCTTTCAACGAGACGGTCGAGGAGTTGACTCAATCCTTGATGCCTTTATTCGCCAAGAATGGTATGGACTGGATGTACGCGAACTGCTCTACTACCGCCCAGCGTGGCGCTTTGGACTGGATGGGTCCGTTCCACGACGCAATCAAGCCGGTTGTCGAGAAATTGTACGCGAACGTAAAATGCGGTAACGAGGCTCAGATCTCTATCGACTCAAACTCTAAGCCGGATTATCGTGAGAAATTGGAGGCTGAATTGAAGGCATTGCGCGAGAGCGAGATGTGGCAGACAGCTGTTACTGTACGTAAGCTTCGTCCGGAGAACAACTAATCCAATCTTAATTCTTCTATATCAGCAAAAAGAGGCGGGTCACTTACGGGTGGCTCGCCTTTCTTTGTGTTATTCGATGTGGATATTCTTTGTTTTCTTGATCTTTCGCATGCTGGATGCGGAATGGACGATGTCCAGCACCTCGATCCGTTCCTCGGTGATGCGGTAGATGATAAGGTGTGAATCTAGGATGATGTTCCGGTACATGCGGCTTTTCGTGGTTAGGTGTCGGCATTCGGGGTAATAAGGATAGTCGTTTTCTAGTTTCTCGACTGTATTCAATATATGCTCAAGATATTTCCGGGCTTGGAACATACCGAATCGTTCTATGCCTTCCACGAAAGTCCTCTCAAGGCTTTCCTCGTAAATGGGAGAACCGATTACTTTTTTCCTTGATAGCTGTCCATCCATGATCTTATTCTTTGATGTACTTCTTCAATAGGATAGAACGGTCCCTTCTCAATCTCATGGATATGTTCCCGGATCTCTTCTTGGGTGAATTGCATCGGCTTGGTGGGATCCCACTTGAGCTTTGCGGGTCCGTTCTTGGCCTTACGTGTTTTTGCGGTCTTGGCTGTAGTTTCCTTGGCGGGGATGTTGCTTAATTTTGTCATAGTCGTAATCGTTATTAATTAGTACTGTGGCAAATGTATGGAATAATTTCCATGTAATAAGATATTTGGTAAGGAAAAAAGTAGGTCTATAGGATTAACTTATTACCCAGTTGTAGAGGCGGGGCGGGGCATGCCCCGTCTCATCTCCTCAATAGGGTAGAGAAGCTTACCTTGCCTAAGAATAAAACAGTATTGCGTTCCTTGATGTTATCTGGTAATACGCTGCTCTTGTTCGTGAAGAAGATCGTAGCTCGTTAAAATGAGCTGTCTCACATATTTCATAACACTGCCCATCATAAGGTCTTTATGATGGGCAGCGTAAGCAGCTTATACTGCCTATTGTTACGACCTAACGATGGGCAGTGTTATTTAGTAACAGATGCAATTGTTTATCTTACGTTTTATAAGAAATATACTGCAAAAAACTTCGAATTATATTTGGTGGTATCAAAAAAGGCCGTATCTTTGCAACGTTCAAACAAAAACAATAAAGACAAGAACAATGACACGCAACTTGCAAAATAGTCTCATTATTTCTCTAAACATTATTCTACTCTGGGAACGGGATAGGAAGTGAGACTGTATGCTTTGCGAGCATTACGA
>ENA-OQCK01000068-OQCK01000068.1-human-gut-metagenome-genome-assembly--contig:-NODE-68-length-56070-cov-7.592103_pt1 | contig 56070 bp, 55 predicted proteins | sample MGYA00242498_ERZ504578 | MGnify/ENA primary metagenome ERZ504578 (study PRJEB26092, sample SAMD00036229) | human gut metagenome | host: Homo sapiens | study: EMG produced TPA metagenomics assembly of...
CTGTAGCCGGATCGCAAGTATTGTATGGGTCTTCCGGGCTTGGTAAACTCTTTTTCTCGATCGCTTTTTGGATATCGGGATAGGTCAAGCCTCTAGTCTGCCGGGCCCATGTCTCTACTTCTTTTGGGGAGAAAGCCGGGCAAAGTTTCGTTATGAATTGCTCTCGTAATGTATAATAGTTGGGGGATTCCAAAGATCCACTTTCGCATCCGACCATCATCTTATGTAACCGTTGTTGGACATACGGATTGAATGGTGTAGAGGCTGTCGTGAATAGTAGATACATAGAATCGTTTATATGGATTAAATCCTTGAAGAACAAAGATAAATCATAGACATGCTCTATCAGGTCCGTAGCGATTAAAAGTTGGGGGGAGACTTTGTTCCTTGCGCACCAGTCCGCAAGAACATCTGAATCTCCATGGAGTATGATATCGGGGCCTATTCCTATTATTTGTTTCAATAGCTGGATCGTCTCCACGGAAGATGGGTTAAGATCAATATAAATAACTTGTCCTATTCCTATGGATTTCGCCAGAATACTAAGGAAGCCGGTTCCTCCTCCATAATCGATTAGCGTGACATCGGAGATAGGGGGTTGTATCGCTTGAAGTCCTCTTTGCAGGCAATCTGCGTATATATGCATGAAATAGCTTAACGCCGGCTTTAAGTTGCCGATGTATCGCTTATTATAATCGCTGATAGGTAATTTATTATAGTCGATCGCTTTCAAACGTTCGGTTAATGTATGTAATAAATCACTTCTATTCTCTTTCATCATATATCATCTTGTATAAACGTATCCCCTGATCTTCATTAGAAAAAGCAGGGAACAATAATTGTTTTCGTTTATCTATCGCCTCTTTATCTATAGGTAGGGCCATTAATTGTTCGCAAGCCCGTATCATCTCATCCGGCGTATCGGCGATATGGCATAAAGGATCTAATCCGCTACCCGCTAGCATGAGATGATTGACAATCGTATGCCTTCCGGCGAATAAGCTGTTCAAAAGCTTTAGTTTTAGGCCGGTATCTTGAAATGTGATTAGCATATGAATTTGTGCGTTGTGGATTAATGCGTCCATACGTTCCTTACTGGGATTTGCTTCTACTTTTATATGTGGGTAAGGAGCGGCTGCCTCTCGTATCAAACGGGTCGGGTTCATGCCCGCTATTATGCAGGTATGTTTTAATTGGCTGAAAACATGCTTGGTGAGAAATAACACGGCTCGTTCATTCTCGATAACGGATAACTTGCCATGATATAAAATATAATCGGATTTTCCCGGTTCGGCCGTAATCTGGTTATTCTCGTGGAAACAAGGAACGAACTCGATCCTTTGATTGGGAAATTGTTTTCGTAAATAGTTTGCGTCTGTCATGGATACGGCGATTATCAGATTTGCGTACCGTGCTACTTTCTGATAGGCTTGGAAGCGCATGGCCTCGATCATGAAAAAGGCATTGCGAACCAATCCTTTGCCAGACTTTGCCAAGTGGCGATAATAATCGTGCTCGATATTGCACTCCCGGAATATCTTCATCCGGTTTCTTAAACGGGGATCGTTCATATAATAACAGGAGTGGAGGCCCTCAAATAAGATCGGGTAATCATTTTGTAAAAGATTCTCGATCAAGCGATGATCTTTACGGCTATATACATTGTAAGGGAGCCATGTTAAATTAGCGATTACCCCGGTACGGCGTTTATAATAGAAAACCTTGTCGCAAATGCTTTCTAATTCCGGTGCGTGCGGACGTTCATATTCGAAACAATGTAATATGAGTTTCACGCCGCATGCATGCAAGGCCTCCAGTTTATAATACACATCAATAACCCCTCCGTAATTGGCGGGATAAGGTATATTGAACGATACTATGTTGAGGTATTTATCCATCTGCTTAAATCTCCTCAAATATATGCGCAAATTGGCTAGCTTGCTCTTTCCGGGAATAATTCGATAGCTTATCCCGATTGACGGGCGAGGTCGTATATCCTTTTTCCTGCCATTCCTCATAGTAATGTTTCAAGAAATCGTACACCTCGTCTACCCGGGTTGCGGCCAGTCCGGAATGGGTCTCCTTGATGGCTTCGGCGAGGTAAGCCTCGTCACTCTGTACGCATAAGATGGGTTTTTCTACCGCAAGCGATTCAAAGAACTTAGTTGTCATGAAGCCTTTTGGACCAGACGTGTCAAACTTATTCGTCAAGGAAAGCAGCACCGAGCTTTTGTTCAAGATGAGGGGAATATCGGATGCTGGTACATACTCATGGTAATCCATGAAAGATTGCACCCCATGTCGTTCGGCCTCTTGGCGGATGATGGAGCGGGACTCTTGATCGGTATACCATACAACTCGAAAAGTTTCGGGGATAATGACCTTGTCCTCCGTAAGACGGGCGATGGCCGCAAATAATAACTCCGGATTTCGGATCGCTAAACTTAACAACCGTCCGGTATAGGTAATGATAAACCGGGAGGTCTTGATTTGTTGCGGATAGAACAACTCAGGATCGAATCCGTTATAAATCAGTCTTACGTTGGGATTATATTGTTTGAGTACCTCCACATGCCAAGGCGATACGGTCGTGACACAATTCGCTACCTCCAAAGCGTTATTCCGCTTTCTAAGTAACCGTTTGCGAAATCGCTTTGTGATGAATGCGTCTAGCCATGAAAATGTATGGAATTTATGCGATATATATTCGTTGGAGGCGTATTGCTCGATAATATCTCGTAAATCCACGACGAAAGGGAGGTTGGTATGGATCGCTAACGTCTTGGCGGCGGTTAAAGGAAAGGTACGGTATGTGCTACACAATATTCCTTTGTACTGGTTGGTCTTTATTAAGGGAATACATGCGTTGATTATTTTCATGTCTTTATAACCAAACAAGATGTCTAGAAACATGACCCACATCCATTCGATATGCTTTGAGATCTTTCCTGATGCTTTGTAGTAGCGGACGCAATACACGTCCGCATACCCCGTAAGGAATTCGAATGTATTGTCTTCTATGTATTCTGTCACTACGGTAACTTCCCATCCCATGCGTGTCAAATATTTGCATAGATATCCCATTCTGGGGGCGAAAGCGGGTGGGAACATATCACATATGATAAGGAGTTTATTCATGGATTCAATCAGGGTTATAAGAATAGACGAACGACTTCAAACGCTTCCGCATAGGTACATCCCGCTTGGACGCCCCGTGCTCTCGCTAATGAATAGATAAAGTCCTTGGATAGATAATCTCTCGCCCCTTGCGATTTATAGGCTTTCAATGATTTTACCTTTGCGTCGATATGGCGCTCTTCCAGTCTTACAAAACATTGTGTATTGAATGTCAAGTTGTTCCAGATTAACTCATAACCTAATATATTCGTGTTTTTGAACGCTCGTAGACCCTCTTGGGCGATCGTCGTATGATCTTGGTGGATGTCGTGCAAGCTAGGGATGAAGACTAGGTCAAAATCGGATACTTTTTTCAGGCGTATTAACTCCTCTAATATCTCTTGTCTTGCGTATCCCAGTTTTCTTACTTCGTAATTGTATATGATTAGGTTTCCCGGTTCTATACCTAAGGTCTGGGTCGCTTGCTTGACCTCTGTCTTCAAGATATCTTTCGGAAAACCTTCGGGAACCGATTGCTGTGCGGTGGAGAAAGCCACATAGGTCACTTTTTTACCATCTTCTATCAGGCGTGAGATAGTTCCCCCCAACCCAAGTTCCCCATCATCCGTATGAGGGGCGAGGACTAAAATATTTTTACAATTAGTAATCATTCTTTCTGATTTATTTGAATACAGGGATTTTGTTGTTTTCACTGCTTCGCTAATTCTTTTAATAGCTGGGCGTATAATTTACGTAAATAACTTCCGGACCCTTCTTGTACGGATCATTATGCCATAGTAAAACCAATTCACCTCCTACATTATTTACTTGTTCCACTAAATTCCGGCAATAAGTTAAAGCCCTGTCAAAATCCAGTCCCATATATTTCTCCTCCTCTAGGGTACAATCCATTATAATAAGTGGATGTAGTCGGAGAGGAGATAGCCGGCGGGTGACCGGATTGATCCAACGAACCGGGTAGCAAGTCCCTAACCGGAATCCGGAGACATCGGCGTACCCCATGGTGAAATCGTCCGTAACCCCAGCAGCCTCTATTTGGTCCATATCTTCCGGTTCCCGGATTGCCAAGAAATGATGACGGTTGAACCGAACATTTTTACCGATATGATCTTCCAGACCGGTTTTCTCTTTCCGGATAAGGCTGGGAGTCGTACCCGCTTGGTAGCTACTATGCAAACCAATAGTTACATTATGCTCTAGAGCACTTTTTATCAATTTACGAATATCTTTATTCCTCAAATCGTAATGAGGTTTGTCGTGCTTGGCTTTCCCCCCGTTCCGGATAAATAGGATAGGGTGACATTGTTCCTTCCCGATCAAGTCCTGAAGGATACTATTCTGGCGGAAAAACCAAGGGAAGGTATAAAACGGGTCTTTCTCAAGGGAACCGAATTTACCTTGAAAGGATTTATATAAACCTCTTCTATCTCTAATAGACCGTATCAACCTTCCACGAACGATATAGAGTCGGAGAATCTACGTCGTGCGTGAGGTAGATCTTCCGGATTTGCTTTTTTACCTCGGGTACACGTAATCGGGATTGGCGCAGCCAACGATGAAGCAGTATGCGATATTCATCCACGATCGGACGATGCAGGAAACCGGCCCGGTAGGGCAAGGACTCTTTACCGGGAAATCTTCCATGCTCATCCCGAAGTCCACGCCGTACCATCTCCTCGTATCTGGAAATGAGAAAATAAGTACTTGCGATGATATCGGCATGAACCACCCATGTATCTCTTACCCATTCCTCTTTCGGCGAGCGAATAACAAGGGGATACCTTGAACCTCTCGCAAGGGGAGTTCCGGTAAGGAAGCGGGAGTTCCGTATGTTTGTCCATCAAAGAAGCCGGATGGAATGATAACGACGTTATATCGGTCGAATTTATTGGGATCAGCCGTGTACCCGATCGTTTCCACCAGTTCGCTAGGGACATCATCTCCTACAAGAAAACGTATTATATAATGTAAAGTGCGATTTTTCATACCCATTTGCTTAGTTTAATGCGTGCTCTGTCTAATAAACTCAATTTCCCCCTAGATATTGTGAAAAATGGGGTTTGGATAGCTCCGAACTCGCGGAAGAAACGTTCTACTCCGGGTAGCATAGACCCTTCGAAATCAAATACCGTCGTAAATTGAGAAACGAAATGAAGACATTCCCACAGGACGTAGCTTTGCGCTCCGGAACCTCTATAGACCGGATTTCCTCCTCCAGCGAGATAGTAAGCCGATCGATCTTGCCATACGATGAAAGCGGCCGCATGTAAATGGCCTTGCTCGTCATAACCTCCCCATAAATCACCTTGTCCTCTTTGTCGGCAAGTGGCGATCAAGTCTTTCAGTATATTCGTGTCTTCCTTGATTCGTACATGCTGGCGGTCAATGTTTGGGCTTGTACAGCTAGGAACTCATTCAAAGGAATCCCTTTTTTTACGGATATATGGTATTTATTCTGCGCTTTCGTAATATTTCGCCGGATATTGGGGCTCATATTCTCCCATACCGCTTGATGATCCCGGATATTTTTTAATAAATAGGTATAACGTGTCGTTTGGTTATATCCCGCCCAATAAAACGGAAGCCAATCCGTAATGTCATAATTGAAATTTTGCAGGAAGTGCGGATAGCGTTTTAGTTCTTCCGTGAATTGTTTGCATAGTTCTTGACGTCGTCCTAACTCGGTCGTATATTTCGTGTCGGAGGAACTTGCGGCGAACCAAGGGCCATTGTTTGGGTGTAAGAAGGCATTGAGACAATATCGGAATGGGGGACGTAAAGGGGGAGGGTTGCCTGTATCTTTCCCTTTTGTTCTATAAGCAAGACATCCCATTTTTTTTCTCCGCAAACCGTATCCAACCACCAGTCATGTGAGAAGATCGGTATATTTTTTTCAGTATTGCAAAGTAAACGATATTTGTCTTTATTACTCATTACAATTTCGTATAGGGGCGGGGTTTGCCCGCCCCCGCAAATTACTTGTTGGCTTTTAATGCCTCAAATATTAATTCGGATAATTCGTCTGCCAATTCGGGATTGTCCTCGACACATTGTTTTGCCGCGTCACGACCTTGTCCCAATTTGGTATCGTTGTAGCTGTACCATGAACCGCTCTTCTTGATGATATTCAGTTCAGAACCAAGATCGATGATCTCTCCGGAACGGGAGATACCTTGACCGAACATGATATCGAACTCTGCCTTGCGGAATGGAGGAGCCACCTTGTTTTTTATAACTTTCACACGCACTTGGTTTCCCTTGATCTCGTCACCATCTTTTAGCTTTCCGATGCTACGGATATCCAAACGGACTGAAGCGTAGAACTTCAACGCATTACCACCAGTCGTTGTTTCCGGGTTCCCGAACATTACGCCGATCTTATCACGCAATTGGTTGATGAAGATACAGGTCGTATTCGTCTTATTGATCGCAGCCGTCAACTTACGAAGGGCTTGCGACATTAGACGAGCTTGCAGACCCATCTTGCTGTCTCCCATATCGCCCTCAATCTCGGCTTTAGGAGTCAATGCGGCTACGGAGTCGATAACAATGATATCTACGGCGGATGAACGGATCAATTGCTCGGCTATTTCCAAGGCCTGCTCACCGTTATCCGGCTGGGAGATCCATAGGTTTTCTACATCAACGCCTAGCTTCTCGGCATAGAAACGGTCAAAAGCATGCTCCGCATCGATAAATGCGGCGATACCTCCTTTTTTCTGAGCTCGGCGATCGCATGGATCGCTATCGTTGTCTTACCGGAAGATTCCGGACCATAGATCTCGACGATACGTCCTTTCGGATATCCACCTACGCCCAGCGCTGCGTTTAAAGCGATAGAGCCTGTCGGTATCACCTCGATATCCTCGATGCTTTCATCGCCCAGTTTCATGATCGAACCTTTTCCGTAGTTCTTCTCGATTTTATCCATTGCCGCACGTAAAGCTTTTAGCTTATCCGTGTTAGCGGCTGGTTTACCACCTTCTTCTTTCGCTTTTTCTTCGAACAAATTTTCTTCTTTTGCCATATGTGTCCCTTATAAATTAAGGATTTGATTTGCATGGTCTTTTGTCTTCACCTCTTTCGGCCCGATGATATTAGTAACAATACCTTCCTCGTTAATGATAAAGGTGGTCCGGAGAGTCCCCATGTATGAACGTCCGTACATTTTTTTCTCAGCCCACACACCAAACTGTTCTTGTAAGGTCGTGTCTGTGTCCGCTATTAAACGGAAAGGTAAGTTTTGCTTTTGTATAAAGCCTTGATGCGATTTGGCGCTATCTTTGCTTACTCCGATGATTTCGAAGCCTTTCGCTTGTAAGGCTTGATAACCGTCACGTAAACTGCATGCTTCCGCCGTGCAACCGCTCGTATTATCTTTCGGATAAAAATAGAGCGCTACTTTTCTCCCTTTATAGTCACTCATCTTTACTTCTTTACCGTCTTGATCGGTTCCCAAAAACTCGGGGACCTTATCGCCTATTTGTATTGCCATATTACAATTCTAAGTCAATGTTAAACATTTCATGCCAAGGCAAACCTTGCTCATTTAGCTCTTTCATGAATGGGTCAGGATTGAATTCCTCCACATTCCATACACCCGGTTTCTTCCAAATGCCTTGCATAAATAATTTGGCGCCGATCATGGCGGGAACACCGGTGGTATAACTAACACCTTGCGCTCCTGTCTCTAGATAAGCGGCATGGTGGCTACAGTTGTTGTATACGTAATAAGTTAATTCCTTACCGTCCTTGATACCACGGATGCGGCAACCGATGGAAGTCTCGCCAGTATAATTCTCTCCCAGATCACCCGGGTTCGGCAGTACGGCTTTTAAGAATTGGATCGGAACGATTTCCTGCCCGTTGTAAAGGATCGGTCGATACGAGCCATACCGATATTTTGGATGACACGTAGATGAGTCAAGTATTCCTGTCCGAAAGTCATCCAAACGAGCCCGTTTGAGGTCGGGAAGTTTTTGGTCAAACTTTCCAATTCCTCGTGATACATCAAATATGATTCTTTCGGTCCTACATTCGGATAATTCAAGGCTTTATGTACGCTTAACGGATCGGTCTCCTTCCATTCCCCATCCTCGAAATATTTACCACGTTGAGTAATCTCACGGATATTGATTTCCGGATTGAAATTGGTAGCGAATGCCTTATGGTGATCTCCTGCGTTGCAGTCTACGATATCCAGATAGTGTATCTCATCGAATGATGCTTTGCCGCATAGGCTGTATATACGCCGGTAACCCCCGGATCGAAACCACATCCCAAGATAGCGGTAAGACCGGCTTTCTCGAAACGATCTTTATAGGCCCATTGCCAGCTGTATTGATATTTGGCTTCATCAAGCGGTTCGTAGTTGGCCGTATCTAAATAGCTAACGCCGTATTCCAGACAAGCATCCATGATATGCAAATCTTGATAAGGTAAAGCCAGATTTACCACCAAATCCGGTTTGAAGGCGTTAAACAAGGCAACAAGCTCTTGCACGTTATCTGCGTCTACCTGTGCGGTTTGCACTTTTACGTTCTTGATATCGGCGGCGATCTTGTCGCATTTACTTTTCGTACGGCTAGCTACCATGATATCCGTGAAGACATCCGCATTCATCGCTATTTTCTTAACAGCAACGGTACTTACGCCCCCTGCACCAATAACTAATACTCTTCCCATTTACTAATAGAATTAATCTTGTTAATATACAGTTTACAAGGTTTTCAACCAATGGACAAATATACGGCTTTTCCTTGACAATCCCTATATATTTATTCATTTTAGAACGGAAGAGGGAAAAGAAAGATACAGCTAATGAATGTGAATAATGAAAATAGTCGTACTTTTGTCACATTTACTGTTTAAAGTTTGGACATGAGATTCTTAAATAATGTCGGGGGTGTTTTTATTCTGCTTTTATTAGCGTTGGGGTGTAAACCTGAGGCGAAGCGGAGCCGTGTGCTTGTGATCCAATCTTTTCGGTGGGATGATAAGAACTATCTGGAATTAAACTCAGATATCCGGAAAGAGCTGGGAAAAAATCGGGTGAATGCGGACATCCGTACGTTTTATCTTGACTGCGAGTGTTATATGGCTGAGGAGGAAGAGGAACGGATGTATAACTTTATCGATACGATCCGTCTTTGGAAGCCCGACATCATATTGGTGAATGATGATCAGGCTACCTATACGTTGATGAAATGCGGCCATCCTTTTGTAAAGAAGTTCCGGTTGTTTTCTCTGGCGTCAATTTTCCTAATTGGGATTTGCTGGAAGAATATCCGAATGTAACAGGTAGCTGGGATAAGATTGATTATGAGGAGAACCTTCGTTTGATCGATCGGCAAATGGGAAAGTCTCGCATTTATATCAATTATGATAAGACCTCCTTAGGGCAGTTGGCTTTCCGGGAGTTGATAAAAGCGGTCGATACGAGCCGGTATGTGTTGGATTATAATCAATTGGCTTTCCAACTAAATGATCCGGACTTTAAGGTGGATTCCATGATGTTTAGAACCGAGATGAGAATGAAGGCGATACGTCCTTCGAAAAATATAATCCATTTCATGCCTTTTCGTAAAGCCAATGGGGAGTTTTTATTGAGTAATATTAATGGTACCTATCCTTATTGCGTATTTTTCAATATCCGTTATGACTATACATCCGCAGGCTTGTCTAAGATGTTCGTGACTCCTTCATTTACGGCAGTGCGGGAAATCTTTAATATAAACGTGGAAGTTCTGGGAGGCTATTTTTGCTCGAACCGCATACAAGCGGCGGAACAGGCTAGGTTGGCGGCTAAAATTCTTTCCGGTACGCCTGTCTCTTCCGTTCCGATCGTAGAGAGTCCCAAAGAGTATCTGTATGATTGGGTAGAGATGCAACGTTTAGGTATTTCAAAGGATGAGGTCCCTACTAATGTTCATGTCATAAATATGCCTATTTCCGAACGGTATAAGATAGAGGTTTTTATCGCCTCTTCCTTGGGTGTGATCTTATTGTTGGCATTGATCGGTTATTTGTTTTATCTCTATTGGCGGGAAGCAAGACGAAGGAAAGAGGTGCTCGCTAATTTAAAGCAGGAGAAAGAGCATCTTTCTTTAGCGTTGGAAGGGGGTAATATATTCGCTTGGAAATTACAGTCTGGAACTTTCGGTTTGACAATGAGTTCTTTAGTTATGTGAATACTTCTCCCCGGGAAATTCCTTTGGATGAGCTTTACGAGATGGTCCATCCGGACGACAGGCAGAGTTTGCGCTCCTTGATTGATTTCATTTGTACGGGTACGATCTCTCATCATATCCTTCAATATCGTTGCGATTTTAACGGGAAAGGTTACCAATGGTGGGAATTTCGTTACGGAAGCTTAGAGGATGCGAATGATGGGTATGTAATCAATGGCTTATGTTTGAATATCCAAAATATTAAGGATACGGAGGAGGTATTGATCTCTGCGAGGGAAAAAGCCGAGGAGTCGGATCGGATGAAGTCGGCTTTCTTGGCGAATATGAGCATGAGATCCGTACGCCGCTGAATGCGATTGTCGGTTTCTCGAATTTAATGAACTCGGAAGAGGTCTTGGAGCCGGAAGAGCGTGAGCAGTTCGTGAAGTTGATTAATACGAACTCCGACTTACTATTGAAACTGATCAATGATATTTTAGATCTTTCCCGTATGGAATCCGGAAAGATGAGTTTTGTTTTCGATCGCCATGATTTGAATGTCTTGATCAATGAAATCTATTGTACTTTCCAGTTGATGATGCCTGAGGGGGTAGAGCTACGCATGCGTGTCCCCGAGATCCCGGTGGTTGTGGCGGTAGATCCTTATCGGCTGAAACAAGTATTGTCTAATTTTATCAATAATGCCATCAAGTTCACGACTTCGGGCTATATAGAAGTTGGATACTATTTCTGTACGAAAGGCGACTGCCTTCATATATATGTAGAAGACACTGGTATCGGCATCCCTGAGGAGAAACAGAAGCAAGTTTTTGATCGTTTTTGCAAATTGGATGAGTTTGCGCAAGGCACCGGACTTGGACTGGCGATTTGCCAAGTGATAGCGCAGCGTTTCGGCGGTGAGATACAATTGAAGTCGGAATATGGTAAAGGTAGCCGTTTTACGCTAACTTTGCCTAAAGAACGTATAGGTTGACAAAGCATGGAACAAATAGAGGAACTTTCACGATTTATCAAGGAACATGCGTCGGATGATTTGAATCGTCTGTTACTTTCCGCCTCTCGTTATCCGGGGATCGATATCCCTTTCGTGGTGGATCAATTAAAATCTCGGCGGCAGATCAAGGATAAACTACCTTCATGGTATCAAAATGATCGACTGGTTTTTCCGGCGAAGATAGCGGCGGAGCAATGTTCCTCGGAACAGACTGCCTTGTACAAACAGAGGTTGGTAGATCCACAGGCACATGTATGTGATTTGACTGGTGGATTGGGGATCGATAGCTATTTCTTCTCCCGGAAAGTACGGCAGGTTACCTATATCGAACGCTTTCCCGCTTATTGCGAGGCGGCTATCCATAATTTCAAGGTCTTAGATGCTGGTAATATAACGGTATTGAATGGTGATTCCATGGAGTTGATAGATAAGATCGATGGAATAGATGTGTTTTATATCGATCCGGCTCGTAGGGGAGAGGGGAATAAGCGGGTTTTTGCGCTGCAAGATTGCGAGCCGGATTTGACAAAGTTGGTTCCTGTCTTGTTTGGTCATGCCCCTAAGGTGATCGCTAAATTATCTCCGATGGCGGATATTCATATGGCGTTGGATTTGCTTCCGGATGTGACAGCCATACAGGTGCTTTCGGTGAAAAATGAATGTAAGGAGCTTTTGTTTGTGTTGGAGCGAGGCTCGAAAGGCGGGAGTCCTCAAATCTGTTGCGTGAATTTCACTTCGGAGGAAGAGCCGGAATTGTTTGTGTTCTCATTGGTGGAAGAACGGGAAGCTGTCGCTTCCATCCGTGGAGAAGTCAAGCGTTATTTATACGAACCGAACGCTTCCATCTTGAAGGCGGGTGCGTTTAAAGCGGTCGCCACTCGCTTTGGATTGAATAAATTGCATGTCAACAGTCATTTATATACGTCGGATGAGGTTGTCCCTAGTTTTCCGGGACGTTCCTTTGTGGTAGACGAAGTGATCCCCTTTACGAATAAACAATGTAAGACCTTGTCGAGGCAGATTCCCCAAGCGAATATCACAGTCCGTAATTTCCCCCTCTCGGTGAAGAGTTACGTAAGCGAACTAAAATTGCGGATGGAGGAACTATCTATCTTTTCGCTACTACTTTGGAAAAAGGGGATAAGGTACTTATCAAAACTCATAAGATATAGGATACTGCATAGGTGCTGCTGCATTACTGCATAAGGGTTACAGTACTACTGCTAGGCCTGTTGCAGTACTACTGTAAGGCTTGTTGCAGTACTATTGCAAAGCCTGTTGCAGTGATATCCGAAGGGATATAAAAAGTGTATGATGTTATCACCATACACTTTTTATGATATGAGGTTTATATTACTTCAATAGATTCGCACGCATTTCCTCAATCTTAGCTTTTGACTCACGAGCCGTATTTATGGTTGCTACCATTCCGCTTAACGGAGCGATTGTAGTTCCTAATTGCTCCAAGTCAGGATAATATTTAGCTAAGTCAGCTGTGATCTGCTGGATGATACCGATACGTTTTTCCATATTCTCGCTCAAACCGGCGGAAATAGCGTCGCCTTTAACAACCAAGCCCGGGTTTGCGTATACAATGGCATATTCTACAGCCATGCCCCCTAACAACTCAAGCTCAACGTCAGCCTTATCATTTTCCATCATAGCGTCGATCAATTTGTTTTCTTGGTTTTTCATGAATTTGCTTAACTCCTCTTTGCTTGCGTTAGCGGGAGCGGACTCTTTCATGATGTCGATAGCGAATGGAATGTCCAGATCCGTAGTCAATTTAACCAATACGTTCTCGATATCTGTAGTCGGCTTTTTCATAGCCTTCAATACGTTCAAGTCTGCGAAGTAGATACCGCAAGCACGTGCTTTCTGGGCTTGTGTGTTCAATTCGGAAACCTTGCTGACCGGCAACATAAAATCAGTATTAGCGACAGAGATCGTAACCTCGCCGGTAGATACTTTGTAAGGCAACTCCGAATCCGGCATATCTTTCAAGAAACGAGTAACCTCGTCTTTCAACTCGGCAGTAAGCAGACCTTTAGATACTTCTCCTGCGATAGCTGCTTCTTCCTCTACTTTTTGCTCAGCGGCGTCTTGTTTTTTACTGCTGTTGCAAGATACCATTCCAAATGTAATCGCTGCTATGGTTAGCAGGCTAACAAAACTCTTTTTCATGTTATTCTTTATTTTTAGATTATATATTTTGTCATTAATCGCTCCCTTTGTTTAAATACTTGCCGGGAAACTCTGCGAAGATAGATATAATTACTAATAAAGCAAAGATTCCTAACATTAATAAATTAAATGTAAAAGTAGAAAATGTATAACCGGCGAATTTTTTCTCATGACTATAGAAAGGCGCACGTCCCCAATTATTGTCCGGTTCCAGATAAATCTGCCCGATTTTAGGATAGATCCGGTTGTGAGCCTCCTTATAGAATTGGGTACTGGTTGAGTTAAGTACCAGTTCCTCAATGGCCGAGTTATGGTGCTCTTTTTTCAAGGTGTTCAACCATTCGGAGCCATGTTCTTGAATGACCTCTTTCCGTTTTTTCTCTAATAACGCCGTGAAATTATCGCTACGGGTATGTAGGGCTTTTTCCACTTTATCCATATAGCTCTCGTAACTCTCTTTGGACGTATAGGGGGCGATACGGGCGGCACGGGATAGTACGGCCAGTTCGTTGTGGATCGTCCGGGTGTTCTCTTCCCGTTTCTCCGGGATCAGGTTGAGGCTGTTTATGAGGCTGCACACCTCGTCGGCATGGACATTCCGGTAATATTGCGCTAGGAACTTTTCTTTCTCGACCGTGAAAAATAGGCGGTTGTAGCTGTTGTTCCGGAATTGTTCCGTAACCAACGCCTCGAATGCCCAACGTGAGGGGATAACCTCACCGATAAGGGGCACTATGTTCCGGCTGGATGCGCTCCTGCTCAAATCGTCGAACTTGACAACTAAGCCGCAAAGTAAGATCTGCGGGATTAAAAGCAGCGGTATCGTTATATAGATCGCTACGATCGAGTTTAAGGATTGCGATAGTACAACCTGTCAGGTTGGCGAGGAATGAGGTTGCCCATAGCGTGATCCACCAAGTAAGGAACATCTCGCTTCCGATGCCTATCAATAAATTTCCTACCACTATGAATAGCAAACTTTGGATCGCTGAGATACAAAGCAGGTAGAACATCTTTGACGAGAGATAACTGCCTCGGCTCAATCGCAAGAATCGTTCTCGCTTTAGGAGCGTCCGGTCCTTGATGATCTCTTCGGCGCTGATACTTAATCCCGTGAAAGTAGCGACAATCACCGCCATGAAAATGTAGGATACCAGATTTTTGTTCGCCAGCAAAGAATACCCGTCATCGGGTACGAAGCGGGTGAGCAGGGCCACGATCACCGCCAATAAAGGAGTCTCCAGTAAGGCGATGCACAAATACTGCTTATTGGTCAGCTTGGTTTTTATGTTTCTTTCCAAGAAGATACAGAATTGCTTCCAGATCGAGGGCTTCTGCTGATGATTCGGGGGCAGGGGGGTAGCTTAACCTCTTGGAACTTCGGGCGGGAAGCTACATATAACTCATGCCATTCTTTTGAAGTTATCTTCCGGATGTTTGTCTGGTTTCCGCTATCGTCTATCTTTTTTGCGTCGATAATGGTTAGGATTAGTTCCGGATTGATATTTCCGCAGGTGCCGCAAACACTGATGTCTTGATCTGTATAATTGGCGATCCGTTTGAAATAGGTGATCGCTCGATCGGGTTACCGTCGTAAATCGGGTAACCGCCGGTATCTAATAACCATAGGCGGTCGAACAGTTTATAGATCTCGGACGAAGGTTGGTGGATATTGACAACCACGAGCCGTCCCCGGTGTGTTTGTTCCTTTAACAGCATGATGACCTTTTCGGAATCGGTGGACGAGAGGCCGGAGGTAGGCTCATCCAAATAAAGGATCGCCGGCTCACGGATAAGTTCCAGTGCTATATTTAAACGTTTACGTTGCCCTCCGCTGATCGTTTTCCGGATTGGAGACCCGACGGCCAAATCCCGGATCTTGCTCAGATCCAAATCCTCCAGTATCGTATTGACACGATCCTCGATCGCCTTTTTGGTCAGGTTGGCGAAACAAAGGCGGGCGGTATACCATAGATTTTGGAATACGGTCAGCTCCTCGATCAGCAAGTCATCCTGAGGCACGAAACCGATCAATTGCTTGCATTCCGGATCACTCAGCGGATGTCCGTTCAGGCATACATTTCCCTCTCCGGGGATAATATTCCCATTTAAGATGCTTAACAAGGTCGACTTACCAACGCCGCTTCCTCCCATGATGGCTACCAACTGGCCAGATTCAAGGTTGAAAGAGAAATTGTGCATACCGTTCTCGCTATTCTTGAAGCTGAACTCGATATCCCTCCCGGTTAATAAAATACGTTCCTTATGCTCATTCTGATTGAATACATCGAGGACATCACTATAATAAACCGGCAAGAATAGTGGCTTTTGATTACGCTGCTGCGTTGCCAGCCATAGAAGATACCGGAAGTAAGCGGGATATCGTTCATGAATACCGTCCGCTGCCTTGGTAGATAAAGACCATTCGGTCGAACCGGGTCAGTCTCAACACCCGTATCTCGCCCTCCAACCCCCTTCTGTAGATATGGTTGACGTCTTTATCGCTATCATCAGCGTTGATCGTAAGTATGGAGGGGGATTTTTTACCGACTACAAAGGCGTATAGGTTGTCGAAGGTATCCGTATCGATATTGAATATCGTAGCGATCTTATGGAAAATGGCTAAGTTCTCGTTCAATCCTTCATTGTTGCCATGGGCGAACTCCATGAAACGGAGAAGAAGCAATAGTTGGTCTTCCGCGATCAATTTGGGCTTGAGCTGGTTGCATACGTTAATAATAACGCTTTCTCTATCGATGTCGAACTCCGGGTCATCGTAAACACTTTGTATCTCTTCAAATAGCTCCATATATTCTTTATGGGAGCGGATACCAAAGTGACTGGTTAAGTAAGAATTGACAGCTTGACGTGCTTGATCACTTTCTATTTTTGCCAAGGACGCAAATATAGCGAACAAGTTTAGTAGCCCATTGAGTATAGTTTCATTCATTCATCAAAGTATTGTTTCAAATGTCTTGCAAAGATAAGGTAAGTGAAACAAAAAACAGGTCGAATGTTAGACTTTTTAAGCGGTCAAGTGAATAACATGATCAATAATTGGGCAGAAATCACCCGGATGAACATGGATAACGGGTAAACCGTAGCGTAAGATACGGAAGGCTCGTCACCCTCGACGGTCGTATTGGCATAACTCAAGGCCATCGGATTGGCCATGCTTCCGCATAGCATACCTATGTTGTGGGCGTAATCTAACTTGAAGAATTGCGAGGCGATGAACCCGACGATCAAGACCGGTACGATCGTCAATAGGAAACCGAGACCGATCCATAACAATCCCTCGGCACGGAAGACGGTCTCGAAGAAATGAGCTCCGGAGTCGATTCCCAGTCCCGCCAGATAGATCACTATACCGAACTGCCGCATCATCAGGTTTGCGCTCTGGGTGGTATAAGTCGTTAGGTGGAAACGGGGGCCGAACGCACCCATCAAGATTCCAACGATGATCGGTCCTCCGGCGATACCCAACTTGATGGGGGTACTCATTCCCGGTATGGCGATTGGGATCGCCCCGATTAATACGCCCAGCGTAAGTCCTACGAATATGGCAAGCAGGTTGGGGTTATTCAGCCGTTTCAGCTCGTCTCCCAATATCTTACCCACGTTATTCACGGAATTGGCCTCGCCTACGATCGTTAGTTTATCCCCAATCTGTAGACGGAGGTCACGGGAGGCCACCAGATCGATACCCGCACGGTTTACCCGGGTGATGTTGATCCCGTATAGGTTGCGGAGCCGGAGCGAGCCTAGCTTTACCCCGTTTACCCGGTTGCGGGTTACGACGATACGGCGGGAGATCAATTGGCTGTCGATAGCGTTCCAGTCAATATCTTCCTTATTCCAGTCCGTAGTCTCTTGTTCTCCGAAAAGTACCTTGATGGATTCGACATCCGCCTTTACGGATATGATAAGCAAATGGTCTTTTTCCTTTAAGATGGTTTCAGAGGTAGGGATCGTCACCTTTCCGTTCCTCCAGAGGCGGGAGATCACGAAATGTTTCTCTGTCAATTTCATGACTTGCTGGATGCTCTTATTGTAAATAGAGGGGTTTAATACCTGAAATTCCGCTACGTTTGTTGTCGTGTCTTGCTCCTTATGTGTGTTCTGTGTCTTTTTAGCGAATAAGGACCTCAAGATGATAATAGCGAGAATTACGCCTACGACACCTAATGGATAAGCTACGGCACAGGCCAGAGCCATATCCGTTACGTTCCTCGTATTTTCCGGATCCATCTGTAAGAGCGCTTGCTGGGCGGCACCTAGGGCCGGGGTATTCGTTACGGCACCGGATAGCAACCCTACCATAACAGGGACGGAGATTCCTGTTATCCAATGAAACACCAACGTCAAAATCAGTCCTAAAGCGATCACCCCTAATCCCATCGTATTCATTTCCACCCCGCCTTTTTTAGAAGAGAAGAAACCGGGACCTACCTGCAATCCCAAGGTATATACGAAAACGATAAGCCCGAAGTTCTGAGCGAAGTTCAGCATGTCCTTATTTACGGTAATGCCAGATGCCCTGCCATAATACCGGCGAAGAATACAAAAGTAATGCCTAATGAAATGCCGAATATCTTTAGCCGCCCTAAATATACACCAACCGCCGCCACGATAGAAATGACAGCCACGGCCTGTATCATCGAGGGTTCTGTAAGCGTCTCAAGTAACCAATTCATAAGAGTTTCTTTTTTGCTTTAGAAGCGCGAAAATACATAAAACAAAGCAATTAAAAAAATTGTAGTATCTTTGCCCACGAAATAACGATGATACAGGGTGAGGGAAACGATGGTTAAATATATAAAGTGGTTGCTGCCGGTACTTTTTATCGCGTATTATAGCAGCGTCTCGCTTTTTACGCACGTCCATGTGGAGCATGGTACGACCATCGTGCATGCGCACCCTTTCAAGAAGACGGCGGACGGTACTTGCCATCATCATGCCTCTCTGGCGGAGATACAGTTGTTTCATATGCTCTCGTCTATTCACGTGATGGACGGGGCGATTCACCCGTTACGTTTACAATTCTATTCTTTAGAAGTATCTAATCTTGCCGAGTCTCCGGTCTATCCGGATCATGTCACTTCCGTTGAGGGACTGCGATACCTGCGGGCTCCCCCAGTTGTTTGATTACATATCCAGAAATCAATATCCGTTTGTAGAGACGGGGCATGCCCCGTCTCCTCGGCAATTCGTAATCATTAATATTCAAACAACTATTAATCAAGCAATGAATAAGTTTATTACACTTATACTATGCCTGTGCTGTATCTTTACGTCAGCGTGGGCAGAGGGAGACGATCATGTTTCCCTGAATCCTTCCGACGCTAATATCGTAGGTCATATCCTCGATAAGAAAACAGGAGAACATCTCTCTTTTATCAATGTCTATCTCCACGGTACGACAATCGGTACGACTACCGACGCGACCGGTCATTATTATATGAAAAATCTTCCTGAGGGGAATATACCTTGGTCATGAAGTCTATTGGATATAAAACCGAGGAGAAGACGGTGAACCTTAAGAAAGGGAAGACATTGGAGATTAATTTCAATGCCGAGGAAGACGCTGTCTCCTTGGACGGTGTTGTCGTATCGGCAAACCGTAACGAGACGACCCGCCGTCTGGCTCCTTCCTTGGTAAACATACTCGACTCCAAGGTGTTCGAGACCACACACGCCACTTCCTTGGCCGACGGTTGAATTTCCAGCCCGGCGTGCGTGTGGAGAATAACTGCCAGAATTGCGGTTTCCAACAAGTGCGTATCAATGGTCTGGAAGGCCCTTATACCCAGATCTTGGTGGATAGCCGGCCGATCTTCAGCGCCCTGACCGGCGTATATGGCTTGGAGCAAATCCCGGCGAATATGATCGAGCGGGTGGAGGTGATGCGCGGAGGAGGCTCGGCCTTGTTCGGTTCGTCCGCTATCGCCGGTACGATCAATATCATCACGAAGGAGCCGATGCGCAACTCTGCCAGATCGCCCATTCGTTGACGATGATCGGGGGAAGCCGCCCGGATAACAATACCACCGTGAACGCCTCGTTGGTGACGGACGATCATAAGGCGGGTATCTACCTCTTCGGGCAGGGCCGTCACCGTGCCTCTTACGACCATGATGGCGACGGCTACTCAGAGCTTGGTAAGTTGGAGGCGAAGACCCTCGGATTCCGTTCCTACCTAAAGACCAGCAATTACTCCAAGCTCACTTTCGAGTACCATAACATCAGCGAGTTCCGCCGGGGCGGTAATTTATTGGATCTTCCGCCTCACGAGACGGATATCACCGAGCAGACCGATCATCAGATCAATGGGGGAGGCCTGAAATTCGATCTTTTCTCTCGTGACTATCATCATCGGCTGAATGTGTACACCTCCGCCCAGCATACGAAACGCCAGAGTTATTACGGCGCCGGAAAAGACCCGAACGCCTATGGCAACACGACGGACATGACCTTTATCGGTGGCGCCAATATTCCTACGAATGGGATAAATGCCTTTTTATGCCTGCTACCTTTACGGGAGGCACTGAATATAGCTACGATGATTTGCGGGACGAGATGCTTGGTTATAACCGTACGATCGCCCAGACCGTGCATATCGGTAGTGCTTTTGCCCAGAACGAGTGGAAGAATGATCGTTGGAGTTTCTTGATCGGTGGCCGTTTGGATAAGCATAACATGATGGATCACGTGATCTTTAGCCCTCGTGCGAACGTGCGTTTCAATCCGACGAAGGATATCAACCTGCGTATGTCGTACTCCAGCGGTTTCCGGGCTCCTCAAGCGTTCGACGAGGATTTGCATATCACCGCCGTGGGTGGCGACGTGGCGATCATCCAGATCTCCCCGGACTTGAAGGAGGAGAATTCGCAGAGCGTGAGTGCTTCCGTAGATTTCTATCATCGCTTCGGCCCGGTTCAGGTGAATTTCTTGGTGGAAGGTTTCTATACGGATTTGCGGAACGTGTTTATCTTGGAGGAGATCGGCCGTGACGAGGATAATAACCTGCTGATGGAACGCCGTAACGGAAAGGGTGCCCGTGTGATGGGTATCAATCTGGAGGGTAAGATGGCCTATTCTTGGATGCAGATACAGGCGGGGGCTACCTTGCAACGGAGCCGCTACAAGGAGGCGGAGCAATGGAGTGAGAATCCGAATATCGCCCCGCAGAAGAAGATGTTCCGTTCTCCGGACGTATATGGTTATTTCACTTCTACCTTCACGCCGGTCAAGCGTTTCTCCGCTTCCTTGACAGGTACATATACGGGAAGTATGTTGGTGCAGCACTTGGCGGGTTATATCCCGGAAGATCGTGAGGAGAAGACTCGTGATTTCTTCGACTTGAATCTTAAGCTGGCTTATGACTTCCCGATCTTCAAGTCCGTGACTTTACAGGTAAATGCTGGAATCCAGAATATCTTCGATGCCTATCAAGATGATTTCGACAAGGGAGCGCACCGGATGCCGGGTATATCTATGGCCCGGGGATTCCCAGAAGTTATTTCGTGGGGTGTAAGATCAGTTATTAAATACTCGGCGAGCTCCGCGGGGCTATTCCTCCACTATTCTCTCTATATAATTTGGCGGCAGGGTGGTGCGTGGCACTTTCATGCGCCAAACCATTTATGCAAAGGCAAATCGAAACCAGTTCCATTCATGTAATTGTAGAGGGAAACGCGAAGCCCCTCGCTGAAAAGCTCCGGATCGCAGCCGGAAAGCGCCTCGAACTGTACGTCATTACGGGCGAATCCCCCAAAGGGAGGCTCCGTGACACGGCAACTGTACTCGGCGGGGTGCAACCCCACAGGACTATGTGCTGTCATGGCAAAACGATGCCAAAATCCGGATTGGATCAGCCCTAGCTCAAACATTTGCCGGACTGTTTCCAAGGAATCTATGGTTTCTTGAGCGGTTTGGGTCGGGAAACCATACATCAAATAGGCATGGACCATGATACCAGCCCCGGTAAAGTTGTTGGCGACCCGTGCCACCTGAGCCACTGTCACCCCTTTATTTATCAGTTTGAGGAGCCGGGGAGAGGCTACTTCCAGCCTCCCGATACGGCGATGCAGCCACTTCGTTGAAGAAGGTCGCATAGTTCCTCAGTATAGCTTTTCTCAAAACGAATATTTCCCCACCACACGACGGTTATCCCACGGCGGATAATCTCCTGCGCCATTTCCCGTAGCAAAGCGGGTGGAGCGGCCTCGTCCACGAAATGGAAGCCGATCTCGCCGGTTTGCTCGATCAAGCGCTCCATACGGTCTACCAAAGTCTTGGCTGTATTCGGCTCATATCGTTTGATGTAATCCAATGAGCCGTCGCAGAAGGCGCATTTCCCCCAGTAGCAACCGTGCGCCAAGGTCAGTTTATTCCAGCGACCATCGCTCCAAAGCTTGTGCATCGGGTTGGCCATTTCCATGACGGAGATGTATTTGTCCAGCGGCAAGCCCTCGTAATCCGGGAATCCGGTCTCGCTTTGCCGGCAAGCGGGGTAAGCGGGATTATCTTGATAAACGACCCGGCTACCGTTCTCGTCCAAGGAGAAGGTGCGTACCAGTTCCTCTTTTTGGATCGCCCCGTCCAGATAGCGTAACACTTGGAAGAGTGGGTCCTCTCCATCATCTAGCAAGAGGTAATCGATGTATTTGAAGAAGCGTGTATCCGTGATGGAGCGAAGTTCCGTATTCACGAAACCACCTCCCATAAGGATCGGGATATCGGGATGTGCCTGCCGCAGCCACTGGGCGAGCCGGAGGGAACTGAATAAATTCCCCGGGAAAGGTACGCTGAATGCGATCACCTTGGGCTTGCTCTCGGCTATGTGCTTTTCTAATAGCGGCTGCGTCATGCGATCGATAAAGCTGAAAGGCTTTTGGAGGGCTTCCTCGATCTCGTCGAAGGAGGAGGCGCAGCGGCCTAGATGCTCGGCATATCGGCTGAAACCGAAATCCGGGTCGATCGTTTCCCGGATCAAGTCGCAGAGATCCTCCAGATACAAGGTTGCCAGATAACGGGCTTTATCCCGTAATCCCGAAGTACCGAACGCCCATTCCAGCTCCTCCTCGTTTTGGCTCCCGCGATCGCTTTCTGGAAGGTAATCTTGATTACAGATGCGATAAGCGAGAGGATCGTTCTTTCCTTGAAGGAAAGCGACAACGGCGGTTATCGTGTCGATATACCGTTGCTTATTAGCCAGCATCCCCCGGACTTTAGCCGGATATTTACCTTTCCGTCGCTCGATCTCGGCGAATAACTCCCCGAGACCCTGCGTGGAAAACAAAGCCAAGATTGTCTCGATACCCAGATCGGTCTGCCCGGCACGTACACCCTTTGCCTCCAAATAACCTTTTAGGTAAGCCGTGGAAGGATAAGGCGTATTGATCTGCGTAAACGGAGATAAAACCAGAAGAACCGAAGCTAATCCCATATCAACTCAACTAATTTTCAATTATTCAAGCTATTGTTGATAGACTCGATATAGTCCAGAATCTCATCCCGTCCCTCTTTCTTCTCCGAGGAAGAGACGAAGATCGGAGGAAGCTCTTCCCAAGTCTCCAGTAATTTATCCGTATAGACTTTTAGGTTCTCTTTCAAGCGTCCCTTGCTGATCTTGTCGATCTTCGTGAAGATGATAGAGAAAGGAACCCCGCTCTCACCCAGCCATTCCATAAACTCCAGATCGATCTTTTGCGCCTCGTGACGGCAGTCCAAAAGGACAAATAGGTTGGTCAGTTGCTCTCGATCGAGGATATAGTTCTCGATGATACGTTTCAATTGCTCCCGGTTCTCCTTGCCTCGTTGGGCGAAGCCATACCCCGGAAGATCTACCAGATACCACTCGTTATTGATAAGAAAATGATTGATAAGTAAAGTCTTACCCGGTGTTTGCGAAGTCATCGCCAAGCCCTTCTTGTTGGTAAGCATATTGATCAAAGAGGATTTGCCTACATTGCTTCGTCCGATGAAGGCATACTCCGGCTTATTACCCTCGGGGCATTTCCTTACGTCTGTGTTGCTGATAACAAATTCTGCGCTTTTAATTTCCATAAAATATAAATTAATGAATAATGAGTATTGAATAATGGCTAGGTTTAATTCTCAATTTTCAAATTTCCATTTTCAATTGCCGAAAGCCACAGCCCGGCGAACGTGATGCCTCCGTTTACCATAAGCATCTCGTAGCCGAACGTATAGCCTACGTATTGTTTCACTAAGAAATCCGTGGCAAGGCAAATCAACGGGGAGGCTATACAGATATAGGCACGTATTTGTCACGGGGTTTCCGCTTCGTGAAAAGCCCGAAAACAAACAGCCCCAATAGAGGACCATACGTGTACGACGCTATCATGTAGATTGCGTCGATAACACTTCGGTTATTTACGGCCTTGAACGCCAAGATGATCAAGACGAACAAGACGGATATCATCACGTGTACCTTTAGGCGGGTACGTTTCGCCCTTTTCGCTTCCTCTCTCTGCACACCGAGGATATCTACGCAAAAAGAGGTGGTGAGCGCTGTCAACGCCGAGTCGGCGCTACTGAAAGCCGCCGCTATGATACCGATCGTAAAGAAGATCAAGATACTCCCGCCCAAGATCCCCGAGGTACAAAACATCGGGAGGATATCGTCGTTGAGGGTTGGCAACTGGATGTTCTGCTGTGCCGCCAATGTCAGTAGTAGTACCCCCAGCGCGAGAAACAAGAAGTTGACCGGCGTGAAGGCGAAGCCATATGTGTACATATTCTTCTGGGCATCCTTCAAGCTCTTGCAGGAGAGGTTCTTTTGCATCATGTCCTGATCCAGCCCGGTCATGACGATCGTGATAAAGATACCGCTGAAGAACTGCTTGAAGAAGTTTTGCGTACTATGCCAATCGCCAAACTCGAAGATCCGGAAATGAGGACTTTCCACCAAGGTCTGCGTCATACCCCCGAAATCCAGTCCCATCTTGTCCTTCACCTGCCAGATGATCACGATCAACATTGCCACGAGACAAAGGGCCTGCAACGTATCTGTCCAGATGATCGTCTTGATACCGCTCCGGAACGTATATAGCCATACCAGCAGGATACTGAGGATAGCGGTCACGGCGAATGGGATGTTCCAAGCGTTGAACACGTAGGTTTGCAAGATCAAGACCACCAGATATAAGCGTGCGGCCGCCCCTACGATCTTCGAGAGCAGGAAGAACGAGGCCCCTGTCTTGTACCCCCTTTTCCCGATCCGGTCATCCAGATACGAGTAGATGGAGGTAAGTTGCAACTTATAGTATAGCGGTAGCAATACCTTGGCTATAATGATATATCCCACGAAGAAGCCTAATACAGTCTGCATATACGTCATATCGATCGCCCGCACCATGCCGGGTACCGATACGAATGTCACCCCCGATAAGGATGTCCCTACCATGCCGATAGAGACGATATACCAAGGTGATTTCCTGTCCCCGAGGAAGAATGCCTCGTTGCTGTTATTACGTCCCGTGATCCATGCTATCAGCAGCAAGACGGCGAAATAGGCAGCGATAATAAAAAGGATCATATAGCTGTTCATGTATTGCTAACTTCTGTCTTCTTCTGCGCAAAGATACGGCTTTACTTTGAAATAACCGGCATATGCGTGGATTCTACCGTGATGGGTTTCTTGAAGCCCTTTAGGTAGTCCATGAAAGCGTCGGTCGATATGATACCTAAATTATCGAATTCCGGGATCTCGTAGCCCTTGAATAAAGAGGCGTCGTACCCGTCTCCGCCATCGGTGATGAAAGCGTCTAGGGGCACCACGCAAGGGGTATTGTCCTCGATCTCGGTCTTTTGCCCGTCTCTTGTATAGACTATTTTCTCGATCTTATTTTCGCTTAGGGTAAGCGTGAGGTCGGAGGATTGAAGGAAACCGTTCGGATTCTTCCGTCCATCCTCCAATAGCTTCTTCAACCGCTTGCCGTCGAAACGATAGGCAACGATAGCGGAGCCGAAAGGCAAGATGTTGCCGGCACGCAGTCGGGTGATATCTCCTTTCGGGAGGGCCGCACGTATACCTCCGTAATGGTTTACGCCGATCACCGGCTGATCCTTGTAAGCGGGCATCTCTTTTTGGAAACGCTTGGCGTAAGCAGTCGTGACCAACGCCCCGATAGGCGTATAGTCGAACTTATTGATGGTACGGTCGTGGATCAAGGCCTCTTTTGCCGTGGCAAGTTTCTCGTTCAGCCGATATTTATCCATGATCTTCTCCACGGCCTCTCGCATCTCCGGGTTCTCCTCGCAGGCTACACGCACGGTATCCCCTTGGATGAAAGAGATATCCCGGTGTCCGTTGAAATCCTGTATCTGGAACAGCAGTTTCCCGATATGGGTACCGTTTACGCCGGCTTGGATGATGGGAATGTTATTGATCTTATCGAGCACCAGCTCATGCGAGTGGGCGGATATGATGGCGTCTACCTTATCGATGAACGGCAGTCCTTGGGCGTTCTCCTCGGTGATGCGGTAAGGCATTTTCATATCCGTGCCGATGTGCATCAAGAGGATAATCATATCGATCTGGCCCTCTTTCTTTAATTGGTAGACGGTTTGTATACACGCCGCTCCCAGCGGATGCGTGAACTGAAGCCCTTTCAGGTTCTCCGGCTTGGTCTTGACGTAGGTGTCCGTCGTGGTCAGTCCGATGAAGGCTATGCGCAGGGAGGAGCCATCTTTCAACTTACGCTCTACGATACGGTAGGGACTCAACCAGTTGGGGTGAGTATATCTCTTCTCTTCGGTGATATTGGCGGCCACATGGGGGATATTCAAGGCGGCGGTGTCCACTAGATAAGAAAGTCCCCAGTCGAACTCGTGGTTACCGATGGCGGACATTTCCACGTCCATCGCCTCGTACATTTCTTTGATAGGCTCGCCTTTCGTGATCTTGGAGAAATAGCTTCCGCTGAAATTATCTCCGCCTGAGACAACGATGGAATGCGGATAGCGTTGTTTCTCGTTTTGTGTCATTTGTACCAACCGGGCGGCTCCCGGCGTGATCCCGTCGGAGGCGAAAGCCCCATGAAAATCGTTGAATGAGAAAATGGCTAAAGTGTCTATCGAGCTGGACGGGGTGGCGATATCTTGTGCGAATAGGGGAGCGGTTAGTGCGCTGCCTAGCAAAATCGCTGATACGAATTGTTTTTTCAGTCCCATGGTTGTATGTATTAATAGGGACAAAAGTAGGAAAAATAACGAGATTCACCGAGGAAAACGCCCGATTCGTCGAATTCTTTTTGATCGTTTTAAACCTTCGGCCTACCTTTGTGTCATAGTAATAGCTCGTGAGAGTGAAAGCGAACCGGTTGTTCATCATAACCGGGAAATAGGTAAACATTAAGTCAAAGGGCCGCCGTCCGGATAAGATGCGGCCCTTTTGATTTATTCGGACTTGAGGTTGTTTACGGGATTGTCGTGGGTGGTACGGAATACGTTATATCCGGAAACCGCCAGTATGACGGTGAGTACCAATACGCCTCCTCCCACGAATAGATACCAGGATAGCGAGATCTTCTCCGAGAATTGCTCTTGCCATTTCTGGGAGATATAGAAAGCGATACCGCAACCTAGTAAGATGGCTGGCAATGCATGGTGATGATATCTTTCAAGAAAATATGGAGTATGTCTTTTACCGTGGCTCCGTTAATCTTGCGGATCGCCATTTCTTTCCGGCGACGGTTCACCTCGTCGTTCGTGTATCCGATCAATCCGATGAAGACGATCAGCAAGGTGACGATGCCACCGATCATGACGGAGTCACGGAATTTCCGGGAGGAGGTGTATCCTTCCAGCATCTCGCTCTTGAAGGAGATTACGTTGAGTTCTTTATCCGGGATGAGTTCTCCCATTAGATCCTGCGTCTTGCGTAGGGCCTCGGAAGAAAGGCTATGGTATCGAATGACCATATGTTGGGCCGCCCCTTTCGTATAGAACATGATCTTGGCTCGCGGATCTTCTCCCGCTATGGAACCTAGGCGGAAATCCTCGAACACGCCCCGGATCGTGAAGAGAGGCATCGACTCGGACTTGGTATCGTGTCCGGTTATTTGTACCGTCTTGCCCACGGCTCCGTCGCTCCAGTCGGCGAAAGGTTTCATGTATTCAATGAAATTGCGGCTCACCAGTATCTCTTGCGAGGAGGTGGTATTCTCTGTGAAGTATTGTCCTTCTACGATCGGGATTTCCAATACGTTCAGGTAATCGTTTCCTACGTCGTAGAGGTCGGCGATGTTGAATAGTTCCCGGTCGTCTCCCGGAAGATAGACGTTATTGCCCGAGGCTCCCCAGAAAGGAAGGTTATAGCAAGTCGTGATGGCGTCTACCTCGGGCAATCTCTGGGTCTCCTCGATCAGTTTGGCACGCCCCGTGGAGTCTACGGCGCCGATATACACATAGGCGAGGTTCTCGGGATTGTATCCCGGATGATCATTTACCATATGGTCGTATTGCTTGCCTACCACTAACAATAAGGAGGCGAGGAAGCTGATTGCCGTGAACTGGAAGAACAAGAGTCCCAGTTTCCAAAGGCGGCGTGCTTCACGAATGCTCCGGAAAACAGCCGCTACAGGAATGCGTCCTAAGAACCAGCCGGTAGCTATGCCCGTAGAGATCAGTACGACTATGACCGTGAGGCATATCGCCCACATACCCGTGGATAGGAATAACGATCGGACTCCCGTGCCGATCAGCTCCTTTATAATTCCTTGAAATCCTAGGATCAGAAGTACGACCAGCGCTAGCGCAATGGTGACGTGGGTCCCTACCTCGACAACGCCATACCTTGGATATCCTTACCGCTCGCCCCGTAACATTTGCGTACGGCCATCTCTTTCGTGCGGTTCACGATGGAGGAGATCACGATCAATATATAGTTCATTACGGCGGTGAAGATCAATACGAAGGCGATGAACGAGAGGATCAAGGCCATACGTTTGGCCATATCGTCCTCCATATGTACGTTGAGTAGTTTGTGGAAGGTGAAGGTCAGTTCCACGCCGGCTTTCTTAAGGTCGTTTACGGGGAAATGCTTGTCGATCATCTGTCTCATTCCCGCTTCCAATTGGGCCTCTGTCGTACCCGGCGATACCTTGACGAAACTTTGGTAACGGTCGTTTCCGGTTAACATATGGGTTCCGTCCCACATGAACTTGCTGATGGAGGAAAGGGATACGATAATGTCATAACTCTGTTCGGTGTTGTCCGGTAGTTTCTTGAATACGCCGCCTATCGTGAGGGCTTGTCCCGGTGCGTCGTCAATCTCGAAGCGTTTTCCCATCACGTTACCGCCGATACGTTCGGCGATCTCGTCGGATACGAGCACGTACATGGGTTGGGAGAGAACTTGCTTAGGGTCTCCGATGAGCATGGGGCGGGGCAATACGTCGAAAAGACAACTGTCCGCTAGGATAAAGGTCGCTTTGAGTCGATGCTTGTTGTCGGACATCGTAAAAGGGGAGTTTCCCCGGAAGTACGTATAGCGTGTGGCGGCCTCGATCTCCGGTGTCTCTTGTTTCAAGAGGGGGATTACTCCGGCGGGCGTTTGCCCGTGGTCGCCCACTTCCCCGTTCGTGAAAAATTTCTCATATACTCGATAGATCCGGTCTCCGTCCGGATAGAAGTTATCGTAGGTGTTCTCGAAGTGGACTTTAGCGATCAGCACCAAGCCAATGGTCAGTCCTATACCCAAGGAGATAATCTTCATTACATTGTGTTGCCCTCTTTTAAAAAGGGAGCGAATTGCGATCGATGTTTTTCATATTATTATTGTATTATTTTCCGGTAAGATAAAATCAAATACCGTGCCATTGTGTTTATGTGGTTGAAAAACAGAGGGATGAATATCGTATGATTATTTATGAGTGTCCAATAATTGGACAAGGGTGTCCAGATTTTGGACACCTTTGTTTAATACCTTTTCTCAATAGAGGCTCCGGGGAAATAATGCGTGAGGATTTTCCGGTACGGATACCCTTTGGCTCCCATCACGGCGGCTCCGATCTGGCAAAGCCTACGCCATGTCCCCATCCGGCTCCTGTCAAGATGAAGCGGGAGGGGATATCGAGGCGGATATCCTTTTTGTCGACAACAAAGGCCGAGCTGTATAGATGCGTCTCGGATAATGTCCGGCGTATCTCAAGCTCTTTGCCGATGGTGAACGAACGGCGTACCCCTACGATCTTGAGTTTCGTGATACGTCCGGACGAACCTCTTTCCAACGGTACAAGATCGATGATCGGCCCGAAATCCATACCCGTTTTCCGGTGGATCAACCCCGATAGTTCCTCTTGCGTGTATTCTACTTTCCAACGGTAGAAATCCGTGGTCTCTTGATCGTAGTTGTTTAGCACTTGGCTAAGGATCTCCTTGTCCGTCGTATTACAGAAGGCTTCGGGTGAGGTACGTATCCATTGTTCCGCTTCCCGCTCGTCCGTCAAGTCGGGATAGGCGGGAGTCTCGCCGTCCCTCAATGCGGTAAGATAGGAGTGGGGAATCGGTTCCCAGCAATTCTCGAATTTCTCGGTCACGCCTCCGCAGCATTTCGAGAAGCGGGCGTCGCAGATCGTATCGTTATCCATCAATACCTCTCCACGGGTCTCTTTGATCACCTCCCTGACTATCGGGTTCGATGCCCGGGTAATACCTTGGTAACGCTGGCAATGGTCGTCGGCACAGACATCGAACAGCTCATGGTCCTCCCGGTCGTACCAGCGGATCAAGGTCTCGTTGTCGCGGTAACAACTTTTATAGGGCGTAACCGATCCGTTCAAGCTGAAATTCTTCTCGACCTGCGCCAAGAGCCAGCTTCGTGAGATCACGGCATGGGCTTTCAGCAACTCTTTGGAGGCGTTGGCGCTCATCTCCGAGGAGATTACGCTGGTAAGGTATTCCTCCACGTCCACTTGGTTGATCGTGACGATTCCTTTATCGGTCGCCACGAGGTTCAACGCTCCCTTGAAGCGTTGATCCTCCTGTCGTTGCCAGTGAAAATCCACGCCGATCGTGACCGCCTTCAAGTCGAAAGAGGATTGCGGGCTGGTCGGCTCGAAGAATAGCTCCTGATAAAGCTTCCCATTGTACACGATCTTGCCGTTTACCCAGAGGCACGTTGCTCGCCTATGGTGAACGTGCCGGTTTCCGTATGTACATACTCTTCGTTAAAAACAAATGAGACCGCTTTGTGGGTCATGATTCCCACATTGATTACAGGTGCTTCCATATCCTTATTTCTTTATTCTATTCTTTTTTCGCGTTCAGGGAATTAAATGTGAGGTAAGCGATCATGACAAGGTACATGACAACCGCTAGTATCTCGGCGGCATTGCTAGATGCCCATTCCTCATTCATCAAGTTGATTCCGCCGAAGCGTAAGGCCGCGCTGACCACCCCCATCAAGCACCGCCGGCGATAAAGCCGGAAGCCAGTAACGTACCTTTCTCCAAGCGGGCCGAGTTCAAGCTTTGGTCTTTGCTACGGCTTCCTACGTACCAACTGATCGCTCCACCGATCAAAAGCGGCGTATTCAGGTCCAAAGGGATAAACATACCCAAGGCGAATGCCAACGCCGGTATCTTGCAGAAATTCAATACGACGGCGAGGACGGCTCCAATCGCATATAAAGCCCAAGGTGCCCCCGAGCCACTCATCAACGGCTCGATAACGGCGGCCATAGCGTTCGCTTGCGGAGCGGCCAATTGTCCGGTCGTGAAACCGTACGTCTGGTTCAATATCAAGATCACGCCTCCTACCGTAGCGGCAGAAACTAGTGTGCCTAAGAATTTCCAAGTCTCTTGCTTGGCGGGTGTGCTCCCCAGCCAATAGCCGATCTTTAAGTCGGTAATGAAACCTCCCGCCATGGAAAGCGCCGTACAAACCACGCCTCCGATAATCAGGGCGGATACCATGCCGGCCGGCCCTTTCAACCCTACGGCGACCAAGATGATGGAGGCGAGGATCACGTCATGAGCGTCATGCCCGATACCGGGTTCGTCCCTACGATAGCGATAGCGTTTGCCGCTACGGTCGTAAAAAGGAAAGCGATCACCCCGACCAGCAATAAGCCGATGGCGGCATGGAACCAATTATGAAGTACGCCGAACTGGAAGAACAGGAAGGTGACGATCAGCGATACGATGATACCGATCGTTATCACTTTCATCGACAAATCCTTTTGCGTACGTATGGTATTACTCTCCACAGCGTCTCCTTTTCCTTTCAACTCGTTCGCCGCCAAGCCTACGGCTCCCTTGATGATCCCCCAAGAGTTGATGATGCCGATCACCCCGGCGGTAGCGATACCTCCGATACCGATGTGGCGGGCGTAGGTGGTGAAGATTTGCTCGGCGCTCATGCTCCCGACGGTCGCCGTGATAGCGTCATTGCCGAACGTAAGTACGTCGGCGCTGAAAATGGCGGACATGGCGGGGATGATCACCAACCATACCAAGAATGAACCGGCGCAGATGATCAAGGAGTATTTTAATCCGATGATGTAACCCAAACCAAGCACGGCGGCTCCCGTATTGACCTTTAACACGATCTTGGCTTTCTCCGCCAGCATCTCGCCGGCTCCGATGATACGGGTACTGATCGTCTCGCCCCACCAACCGAAGGTGGCGATGATGAAGTCGTACAAACCACCGATTAATCCGGCGAATATCAAGGCTTCGCTTGGCTTCCGCCTTTCTCGCCGGAGACGAGTACTTGCGTGGTAGCCGTAGCCTCCGGGAAGGGATACTTACCGTGCATATCGGATACGAAATATTTACGGAACGGGATTAATAGCAAGATCCCGATGATACCTCCTAACAAGGAACTCATGAAAACCTCGAAGAAATTGACCGTGATCTCCGGATATTTGTCTTGCAGGATATAAAGGGCGGGCAAGGTGAAAATGGCCCCCGCCACGATCACGCCGCTACTGGCCCCGATAGACTGGATGATGACGTTCTCTCCCAAGGCGTTCTTCCGCTTGAATCCGCTGGACAATCCCACGGCGATGATAGCGATCGGGATGCGGCCTCGAATACTTGACCGACCTTCAGGCCCAGATAAGCGGCCGCCGCGCTGAATATCACCGCCATGACCAATCCCCAAAGGACGGACCAAGGCGTAACCTCCGGATAGTGTTTGTTGGGAGACATAAGAGGCTTGTAGCTTTCCCCTTCTTTTAATTCTCGGTAGGCGTTTTCTGGCAGCCCGGTTACCTTTTCTTCATTTTCTGGTTTCACGATATTAAAATGTTAGATTATTAGTTCGTAATAGCTCCACCAAACGGGTGTTGGGTGACAAATTTATGTTTTCTGGCTGAGACATGCAAGGATTCTTTAGAATAGTTAGGGCAACCGTACCCAAATTATCTATATGAATTCTTGCCCAGTAGCGTATGAATTCTTGTTCGCATGCTGTATAATTCTACAAACCACGGCGTGATCTATACAGACCAAGTCGTGGAATATACAAATCACGTCGTGGTCTGTACATCCCACGGCGATCATTTGGAAATAGATCAAGTAGTAAGTATGTTTGTATATGGCAAAAAGAATGTTTATTACTTGAGGACATGAACAATTATACCTAGAGCAGTTATAGTTGTACATATCAAGCAAGAGATGTGCGATTTGAATGGGATGGGGGAGAAGCCGAGTAAATAATTTGAGGTTTATCGTTAATTCGTAAATTCTTTCTATTTTTGTAGTCAAATACAGAAAGTAGATGAATCAAAGATATCCTTCAGCCTTGTTGGAAAATGCCGTGAATGAATTGGCTTCCTTGCCGGGGGTGGGGAGGAAGACAGCGCTCCGGCTAGCGCTTTATATGTTGCGCCGGGACGTCGGCTATACGGAAAACTTCGCCGCGGCCTTGGTCGCCCTCCGTCGAGACGTGAAGTACTGCAAGGTCTGCCATAATATATGTGATGATGAGGTTTGCTCTATTTGCGCCAACCCCAGCCGTGACCATTCCTTGGTTTGCGTGGTAGAGAATATCAAGGAGGTGATGGCGATAGAGAATACCGGGCAATTCCGTGGCGTATACCATGTGTTGGGCGGGATCATCTCGCCGATGGATGGTATCGGACCGGGCGACTTGCGTATCGACAGTCTGGTGCGACGTGTGGCCGAAGGTGAGGTGAAAGAGATCATCTTGGCGTTGAGCACTACCATGGAAGGCGATACGACTAACTTTTTTATTTACCGGAAGCTATCCGGTTACGATGTGAGGATCAGTGTCATCGCACGTGGCGTATCTATCGGTGATGAGATCGAGTATGCCGACGAGATCACCTTAGGACGATCCATTATCAATCGTACCGAGTTCAATCTCACCTCTTCTAATTCATAAATCATAACTCATAATTAATATCCGGAATGACCTACGAAGAAACCAAGTTGTCCGTTATCATCGTTAACTATAACGTGAAGTATTTTCTGGAGCAATGCCTCTATTCTGTCCGTGCCGCCGTAACGGGGATGGACGCCGAGGTGTTCGTGGTGGATAATAACTCGACGGATGGATCTGTCGAATATCTCCGGCCTAAGTTCCCGGAGGTGGTTTTCATTGAGAATAAAGATAATCCCGGTTTCGCCAAGGCTAATAATCAGGCGATTCGCCAGTGCACCGGGGAATACGTGTTATTGCTGAATCCCGATACCGTGGTGGGAGAGGAGAGCCTCCGCAGCCTGTGCTTCCAGATGGATGAGGATCCGGAGATCGGAGCTATCGGCGTGAAGATGCTGAATGGGCACGGGGTATTCTTGCCGGAGAGCAAACGGGCTTTCCCTTCGCCTTGGGTGTCGTTCTGCAAGATATTCGGTCTTTCAAAGCTGTTTCCTAACTCTCCTGCATTCGCACGTTATAGCCTGCCGTATCTGGATAAAGAGCAGACGCATAAGGTGGAGGTGCTGGCGGGTGCGTTCATGTTGCTTCGCCATGAGGCGTTGGATAAGGTTGGCTTGTTGGATGAGTCGTTCTTCATGTATGGGGAGGATATCGATTTGTCTTATCGGATCGTGTTGGGAGGCTATAAGAACTTGTACGTGCCGGAACGGATCCTGCATTATAAGGGGGAGAGTACGAAGCATGGTGACTTGAGGTACATAAGGGCTTTTTACGGCGCCATGTTGATTTTCTATAAGAAATATTATCCGGGGTCCGGTTGGTTGATGCGGATACTGATCCGGTTGGCTGTCCTGCTGAAAGCTTGCTGGGCGACGATTTCAGCCCCTCTACGCAAGAAGGCTAAAGCGGTTAAGCATCGCCGCCTTTTGATCTTGTGTAGGGAGGATCATTTTGAGGAGGTAAAGGCCGTTTGCCTGAAAGCTATGCCGGATCTGGAATTCGTGAATCTCTGGGATTTGGACGTGGAGCGTGTGATGGATGCTATCTGTCGCAAGAACCAGATGAAAGGCTTTACGGACTACGCTTTCTGCTTCCCCGATGCCCGTTACGAGCAGATGCTCTTGTTTATGGACAAGCTCGTGAACAAGAAAGCGGTTTACCATATATATACGAAGAAGAGTGGTCGGCTTGTTTAAGTAATCCTTGGGTAAATATGTTGTTGTCGAATGATAGAGTCCGCTTGAGGGCATTGGAACCAGAGGATCTGGAGTTGTTGTATCGTTGGGAGAATGATCCGGAGTTATGGGAAGTAGGGAATACCTTGGCTCCCTATTCCCGTTATATATTGAAGGAATATATAGCGGGTAGCGACCGGAGTATCTATGAGTCTCGCCAACTTCGCTTCATGATCGAGGAATGCGATACGGGGACTTCCGTGGGGATCGTGGACTTATTCGATTTTGAGCCGCATCCGAACCGGGCGGCTTGCGGTATTATGCTGGACCGTAGGTATCAAGGACGTGGCTTCGCTACGGAAGCGTTAAGACTATTGATGGAATACGCTTATACGTTTTTGAAGCTTCATCAACTTTATGTGCATATTCCCGTGGCGAACGAGCCTAGCAAGAAATTATTTACCCGTCTGGGATTTGTCGAGGCGGGGACGCTTAAGGACTGGATCAGGACACCGGATGGTTATTCCGATGTCTGCATAATGCAGTTAATTTAAATACGGGTCCTTCGGATATTTTGTCCAAGTTTTATAATCATTGCCTAATAATTCTACGGAATCTTTCCAATAGCCCTCCCCATCGGCAGACAGGATATTATCGGTGGTGATATGGCTTACGGCCCACGAGTTCCGTTTGATTTCATGGTTTAATTGCCCTTCGGTCCATCCGGAGTATCCCAAGAAAAACTTCACTTTCCCATCGATTGGGTGCCCGTTGAGGATGTATCGTTTCAATGCGTTGAAATCCCCGTCGAAATATAAATAATCATTGATCTTTAACGCGTCCGGAATGATATTATCCCCTAAGGAATGAATAAAGAACAAACGGTTGGGGCTGACCGGCCCCCCCAGATAAATCGGTATCTCCGGAAATTCGGCAAACTCCTTGAAAAAAGAGTTTACGATAAGATCCGTTTTTTTATTCAAGACAAATCCCATCGATCCGTGTTCCGTATGCTCTATTAATAATACGACGGAACGTTGGAAATAGGCATCTTGTAAAAAAGGCTCGGCAATCAGAATACTTCCTTGAATAGGAAGGACATCGTTATGTGTTATTTTAAATATATTTTTATAAGATGCCATGATCGTGAATGTTAGGTTGTTACTAATTCACCGACAATATAAGGCGTTTTTTAATAAGAAGCAAATGAAAAGCCCGGGATTCAAGTTAATAAACGTGAACCGACCGGGCTTATTGTTAATTTATGCTTGATGATTTTCCTCGAATAATCTCAGTCTTTCGTCCAGCAAATCATATTGGTGATCTTTTATGAAAGAGGTACAAGCCGTAGTCCTTGTTGGTTACTGCCTGTGGTACTTAATGATATGGCGCTTACTCCGTAATAAACCAGCTCTTCCATCAATTGTCCGCCGGTCATTCCCGGGTAACCGATCGTGAAATAGAAACCGTCGGCTATCGGTTGGTCCAGATCGTGATCATAAACGATTGTGAAACCATGATCCGTAAAAATCTTCTTTAGTTTCTCCGCACGACGTCCGTATTCTTTCACTTGCGAGACAAAGTCGAACGTACCGTCCGCGGCGGCCTTGAACATGGCGGCTAAGGCGAATTGGGCCGAGTGGCTGGTTCCGGAAGATAGGGCGTATAAGACACGGTGGATATATACCGTACCGAACGTACCGCCTCCATAACGCTGAGTCAATCCCGGATAGGAGCGATGGTAAAGTTTATTGGAGATCGCTGTCACGCCGATACGCTGTCCGGCATAGCTGAACGCTTTGGAACCGGATATCTGCATGATATAATTATCGGTATAACGGGCTACGCTCGCTTGGTAAGGAGGCTCGAAAGGACATCCGAGGTCCTTGCGGAAATCCATGGCGAAATAGGCGAGGTCCTCTATGACAATCACGTCGTATTTGTTGGCCATCTCGCCGATGATCTTCAACTCCTCATCGGTGAGGCAAAACCAAGCCGGATTGTTCGGGTTGGAATAGATCATCGCGGCAATATTGCCTTTGGAAAGATGCGCTTCCAAGGCCTCACGCAATCGCTCGCCACGGTATTCGTATACGTCGAACGACTCATATTTATAGCCCATAACGGCTATTTGCTGTTTCTGCACGGGGAATCCGGGGTCGATAAACAAGATGGTGTCTTTTCCCGCGTACATTGTCCGGCCGTAAGGAAAGAGGCGTATGTGCCTGCATGGAACCGGTTACGGGTACGCAACACTCTGGGTCTATATCTATATTTATAAACGCCTTGATAAAGCGGGAAGCTTGCTTTTTCACTTCGGGAGTTCCGTTGATGTTCGGGTAGATAGACGCTATACCGTTACGAAGGCTTCGATCTCAGCGTCTACGCCTACTTGAGCGGCTTTCAAGCCCGGTACGCCCATTTCCATATGGATGAACTCGGTTCCCGTTTCTTGTTCCAATTGCGTGGATATGGCAACTACCTCCCGGATAGTCGCTTTCCCAAAATCGGGAAGTCCAAAGCCATTGATAATCCGTCTGGCTGTCTGATAGTCTACAGGAGTATTTTTCATGCTAGTGTTAATTATATATAGGGGACAAAAGTATGAAATTTATCGATTTGTTCTAATTTTTTCATCCTAAACTATTGCGAATTCAAAAAATCCACCTATCTTTGCACCGCAATTCAACGGAATAGCGATAAAGAATAACATTTTGGTCTGGTAGTTCAGCTGGTTAGAATACATGCCTGTCACGCATGGGGTCGCGGGTTCGAGTCCCGTCCAGACCGCTTTTTATTTCTCCTTCCTCTTTTTAAATTTTCCTTTAATACATATTTTAATACGATATCATCCGGTTCTATGGATTTTGCCTGATGGCATGAGGTTGTTATATTTGGAATGTTTATCTTTGAGACCAATAAAACAGATAGCCTTATGGAGAATCTAATAAAGATCGATACCGTTGATCAATACAACAAGATGTTTGGCTTGGAGACGTTGCACCCTTTGGTGAGCGTGGTAGATTTATCCAAGTCCGAGACATGGCCTACTAATTTCCGGGTTAATTATGGTATATACGGACTTTTCCTGAAAGATACGAAATGCGGGGATATCCGGTATGGGAGGCAATATTATGACTATCAAGAAGGAACCGTAGTAGGATTCGCTCCCGGGCAGGTGACGGGTATTGAGCTTAAGGACGGGACCCGGCCTTTGGCGCATGGGTTGCTTTTCCATCCGGACTTGATCCGTGGTACGGCTTTGGGACGGGACATCAAGCGTTATTCTTTCTTCTCCTATGAATCAAACGAGGCGTTACATCTCTCTGAGGAAGAGAAGGGGATCTTCGTGGATTGCCTGAGGAAAATCCAGATCGAGTTGGAGCACTCCATCGACAAGCATAGCAAACGGCTGATCGCGATGAATATCGAGTTACTGCTCGATTATTGCCTGCGTTTTTATGACCGTCAGTTTACGACCCGTGCGGAGACGAATAAGGATGTGTTGGTGAGGTTCGAACGATTACTGGATGAATACCTGCAAAGCGATCTGTTAAGACAGGAAGGGCTACCTACTGTACGGTATTTCGCCGAGAAGATTTGTTTGTCCCCGAACTATTTCGGTGATCTGATCAAGAAAGAGACAGGGAAAACTGCCCAAGAAAATATACAAGACCGGATTATTTCCTTAGCGAAAGAATGGATATTAGGGACAAACAAGACCGTCAGTCAAATCGCTTACGACCTAGGATTCCAATACTCCCAGCACTTCAGCCGCATATTCAAGAAGACCGTGGGGTGTACCCCGAATGAATATCGGAAATCCCAGATGTCGTAATCGGTGTTACGGGTTATTGGATGTATTTTATGACCTTGGCGGGAACACCTCCCACGATGGCGTTATCCGGTACATCTTTAGTAACTACCGAGCCGGCTCCGACTATAGCGTTCTCGCCAATGGTTACGCCGGATAGGATCGTTGCGTTCGAGCCTACCCAGACATTCTTTTTCAAAACGATCGGGGCAGGTAGGTAGTGCTCCGGTCGTTCGGGGGCGAAGCGTGGTTGAGGGTGGCAAAGACCACGTTATGCCCGATCTGGCAACCGTCGTCCAGTGTCACCCCGCCATGATCTTGAAAATGACAGCAAGCGTTGATGAAAACGTTCTTGCCTACCGTGATATTCTTCCCAAAATCCGTATAGAACGGGGGGAATACACGAAAAGACGGATCGACCGGCTTATTAAACAAGCGGGATAACAGCTCACGGATTTCCTCGGGATCGTGATATGAGCCGTTTAACTCGAATGTCATGCGTCTGGCTCATCGCTCATCTCGTTCATAAACTGATGGATCTCGTCTCCTTTAAGAGGCTTTCCTGTCTCTACGTACTTCAAGAATTCGTTTAGTGTCATAATTGCTATTTTAATAAGTTCTACTTCTTGGTTTGTTTTATTCCTTTTCGATTGCAACGGCAAAGATCGATGAAATCCAGAGAAACTTTTGTAGATGGATTACAGGAATTATGACCTAAATTACATTCACCGATTCTCCAAAGCCTTATATTTCTCGATTAGTTTCTTGACCGTGACAGCGTCCGAGACCTCTTGCTTATAGGTAGTCGGGTTATAATAGGCCTCGAGGAAACTGTCTGCACCGGACCAGACTGTCTCGATAATTCCTTGGAAATGGCGAGACATTTCCGGATTTGAATGCTGGCGGAAATGGATCATATCATCTACCTGTTGAAGCGCTATCTGAGGTTTACGCCAAGGGCATGTAGCAACGTCGAAGCCTTTCATGGCAAAGTAACAGCGGTTTGTTCGGCACGCTCATAATGCCAGTCGCAGATAAAAACATCTTTCGGGATCAAGTCGATCGCACGGTAGGTATTGTTCATGCTGGCTTCCCAAGCGCCGATCCCGGTAGTCTTGCCATCGATCAGGCGGTCTCCCCATATCATCAATCGTTTGCCTTGTGAGGCTAAGTGGTTTTGTATTTTAGTGACCTCACCGGCATATAACTCAGCCTTGTCATGTCCGCCGCAACGGACGCAACTATCATGTCCGATATAAAAGACCTCGTCCATCCCGGCATGGAATAATTGAGTCTCGAAAACATCCGTCAACTCGTCTACCAGAGCGAATACGATTTTATGTACTTCCGGATGAAGCGGGCAGTAACTTTTACAATAAAGCCCGTCTGAGTTGGGCCAACCCGTATAGTTCTTGGTATCCACGTGTGGCGTCTCGTCGAACTCCGGATACTCACGTAATAAAGCGTAGGTATCTCAGCCCATGATTGATGCCCCAAGAGATTGATCTGGGGAGCGATACGTATTCCGTTATCCCGGCAAACCTTTACGATCTTTTTCACATCCTCTCGTGTGAGTGGGGTCGGATCCCTCAGTTCTGGATGGGACTCATAGGCATAATTCCAGTCTACCCGTAGAATCAACAAGTTGAAATGACTGGGAGCCAGTTCCTCTTGGACGAACTTCAAGAATAGATCCAACTTCTGCGCGGATGGAGCGGCGATGGCCAAGCCTCGTACGGGCATGATACTATCTAAACGGTTTGTCTCTGATTGGGCGGAAACTTGGGCCGAACCTATAGCCCATATAAGCAAGAATAGTCCGATAATCTTTTTCATATAGCGATATGTTTTAAAGTTTAAATTTTTAATTTGATGTACGCTTTCGAAGATCATCACGCACATCGTGACGGCCCGGAGGATGTCGATGGCTATGTTACGTTGCGTAAAATCTATTGGTTGATCGCTCATAATATATTTAGGCTAAAGGTGAATTTAATACAAGACAAATATAATCAATAAGAGACATATCATTACATTTGTGCCTTATAAATATGAATAATAATTAAAAATGATAGACATGATAAGACAATTGATTTATTGGGTTCTCCTGCTTTTTGTTTGTATGGGTGCCCATGCCCAATTCCGGGTGACAGCCCATCAAGAGGGTTGGGACCGGGTTCCTCCGCAAGCGCAAAAAGACGGCTTTTGGTTTCAACAATCCGTTTTAGCGAATATGGATGATGACACCGCTATGGAGGAGGTCATGCTTTTCGGGCGGGATAATGGGCATTACCCTACTTTTGACCTGTTTAAGTTTTATTACGTGATCGTGGATAATTATACGAGAGAGATCCAATATATATCGGATGAGATCTATGTGACAGATAAATATACGCTTACGGTGGAGGATCGCAATAATGACGGGATCTCCGAGTTATATATCGATTATTTCAAGGATGGGAAGTTTACGGTTGATGAGCGAGGATATAATTTGCGAACCACCCGTTGCTACGACCGTATCGAATGGAGCCCCGAGAGTGAAAAATTTAACCCCCAACAACCATGAGAAAGTATATCTATTTTATAGCGCTTATCTGTTGCGCTTATCAGCCTCAACCTCTTACGCCCAGAAAAAGGTGATAAAAACGATGATGATCGCCGGGCAAGATGGCAGTCATTATTGGCGAGGTGCTTGCGAGGCCATGAAGCAGATTTTAGAGAACAGTGGAATGTTTAAGGTGGATTTCGTCTTTACCCCGGATTTCGGAGGAGATATAAATACCTTTAAGCCCGATTTCGCTAAATATAACTTGGTTGTTGTTAATTACGGAGGTGAAGTCTGGCCCGAGCCTGTCCAAAAAGCTTTCGAGAGCTATGTAGCGGATGGGAGCGGGGTCGTGATTATCCATTCCTCCGTGGTACCTATGGCCGGTTGGAAAGCGTACAACGAGATAATCGGCATGGGAGCTTGGGAGGGGCGAAACGAGAAAGACGGTCCTTACCTGTATTGGAAAGAGGGCAAATATGTATACGATTATACACCCGGTTATGCGGGTTATCATGGCTTGCAGCATGAGACGATCCTGGAGCATCGTGCGCCGGAGCACCCTATTTTGAAAGGTCTGCCTATAAGATGGAAACATTTCAAGGACGAGATTTATACCCGCTTGCGTGGTCCGGTACGGAATGTGGAGATATTGCTACCGCTTATGAGCGTGGACGCCATGAACCGTTGATGTGGACGGTGAAATGGGGGAAGGGGCGTGTCTTTGTCGATCTGTTGGGGCATTGCGGCAATGACCCGAATATGATTTACTCGATGGAGTGTACGGGTTTTCAGGTAACCTTACTAAGAGGGGCTGAATGGGCAGCCACCGGGGAAGTGACGCAAGAGGCCCCTCGGGATTTCCCATTGGAAGATACCTGTACGCTCCGTCCGGAATTCAAGGCTCCTTTCCATGCGACGAATTAAATACCTTAATAAGATGGTGTCTTTCGACAGAATAATCAAATTGACAAATTGTAAAGTTAAGTCCCGGAGAATCGATTTTCCCGGGACAAAGTACGGCTCGCTCCTAAATACGCAAGAGAAAATCGGTAATCATCTGTTAAATAGATAGATGTCAAAAAACAGCCTTTCATTCTAGCGAAATTAGTTCATCGTAATTCATATCTTATGGGTTGTTTGGGCTATCTCATAGGGTTACGATGGGGAAATGATAGGGTTATGATGCCTATTCATGACAGTTCATAACCCTATTCATGACTGCTTTCGATGCCCAACGTGACTATTGCGTTGCCTAACACGACTAGTTGCGTAGGCTTTCATGACCTATCGTGTATAAAAAGCGGCCTTTTTGAGTAAAAAGCGCCATATATAGCTATCCTCTTTCCTCTACTTGGTAACCTCTCTCAAAAGGTAGTGTTACAAGATACGCTTTATATCTATTAAAAAGACAGGATTAGATCGTATCTTTGTCATTCGTTCATTAAAGTCATTGGTTATGTCAAATCAAGAATATATCAAGATCGAGGGAGCTTATGAGAATAACTTGAAACATATCTCTCTGGATATTCCGAAGAAGCAAATCACTATATTCACCGGGGTCTCGGGTTCCGGGAAATCGTCGTTGGTATTGGATACCATTGCCGCCAGTTCACGTCGGGAGTTGAATGAGACGTTCCCCAGTTTCGTGCAGCAATACCTGCCCAAATATGGCCGTCCGCATGTAGACCGGATCGGGAATCTGCCGGTCGCTATCGTGATAGACCAGCGGAAGCCCGCTCCCAACGCCCGTTCTACGGTGGGGACTTATACGGATATCTATTCATTGCTCCGTCTCTTGTTCTCACGGGTGGGCAAACCCTTTGTCGGATATTCGGATACATTCTCCTTTAATCATCCGCAAGGCCGTTGTACCCGTTGTGACGGATTGGGGGAGATTCGTGAGCTGGACGTGCATAAGCTGGTTGATTTTGATAAATGCCTGAACGATGAGGACGTGATCCATTACGTCACCTTCCAGCCCGGCCAATGGCGATGGATACGTTATGCTTGCAGCGGCCTTTTCGATCTGGATAAGAAGATCCGGGATTATACGCCGGAGGAGTTGCGCTTATTCCTTTATTCCCCGCAAATCCGTTTGAAGAATCCTCCTGCCGACTGGCCGAAGACGGCGAAATATGAGGCTTGGTAACCCGTATGTATCGCAGCATCATCAATTCCGAGGAAGGGAAGATCCATCAAAAGGTCTTGGAACCGATGGTTACGATGGGAATCTGCCCGGATTGCGGTGGGACCCGCTTGAACGATAAGGTACTTCTTGCCGGATCAACGGGAGAAATATAGCCGAAGTAACTCATATGGCGATCCCCGAGATAATCGCTTGGCTTCGGGAGATTGATGACCCGTTGGCGAAAGACATGAAGCAGGCGATCGGAGGCCGGTTATCCGCCTTATTGGAGATCGGTTTGGGGTATTTGACGCTGGATCGCTCCATGGAAACCCTTTCCGGCGGGGAGGCGCAACGCTGTAAGATCGCTAAATATATCAACTCATCTCTTTCCGATATGCTTTATGTGTTGGATGAGCCGAGCGTGGGCTTGCATAGCCACGATATCCATTTATTGAAAGCCTCGGTCCGAAAGTTGCGGGATCATGGGAATACGGTCTTGCTGGTGGAACATCATAAGGAAATGATACAGATCGCCGATCATATCGTGGATATGGGGCCGGGTTCGGGTATGGAGGGCGGCCGTATCTTGTACGAGGGAGATTATGCGGGCTTACTCCGTAGCGATACCTTGACCGGCCGTATGCTAGGAGAAAATACCCCTCTGAAGGAAAGCCTCCGGATCCCGTCCGGTTGGTTTACGGTAAAGCATGCCCGTCTTCATAACTTGAAGGACGTGACGGTAGATCTTCCTATGGGAGTACTGGCGGTGATCGCCGGTGTAGCCGGTTCAGGGAAAAGCTCGTTGATGGAATGCTTCCGCCGGGATTTCCCCGAGGAGGTGATTTATATCAGCCAAAAGAATATCGGGATCAGCTTGCGTTCCACTCCGGCCACTTATCTGGGAGTTGCAGATGATATTCGTAAACTTTTCGCTAAGGAAAGTAAGGCTGGGCTTAGTATGTTCACGTTTAACGGAAAAGGCGGTTGCCCGGTTTGTGGGGGAAAAGGCGTGATCGTGTCTGATATGGCTTTTATGGATTCGATCGAGACCGTTTGTGAGGCTTGTGGAGGATTGCGTTATTCCCCGGAAGCCTTGCGGTATACAGTGGATGGTCTTACGATCGCCGAGGTGATGGACTTGACAGTCCGCAAGGCTTCCCTTCGTTTTGCGGGAACGGTGATAGCGGAGAAACTCCGTCCGCTTATGCTGGTTGGTCTGGGGTATTTGCATTTGAACCAAGCCTTATCCACATTATCGGGAGGTGAGTTGCAACGGGTGAAACTGGCGTCTTATCTAGGAACCCAAAGCAAGGTCTTTGTCTTGGATGAGCCGACGGATGGCTTGCACGTGAAAGATATCAGGCATATTATCTCCTTATTCGATTCTATGGTAGATCAAGGCAATAGTGTCTTCTTGATCGAACATAATCTGGATGTCTTGAAAGCGGCGGACTATGTGATCGAGATAGGTCCTGGAGGCGGACTAATGGGGGGTGAGATCTTGTTTAGTGGTACTCCCAAGGAGTTACTATCCTGCGAGCGTTCCGTTACGAAAGACTATCTTGTTTGATGATTATGAATATTATAGGGAAAGAGACGCAGCACGCTGCGTCTCTATGTGAATATACGTCAAAAGTGAGGTCGCTTACTCATCATACGAGATATTCCCTAATTCCTTAATCTTCGAATCTCCGACTTGATGCGTGAATAACTCAATCAATTGAGCGGGCGTTAATGTCATCTGAGGCGAGAACTCGGAGGAATCCATATAACTTAATAAGCTACGGTATAATTGGCGGGCTTCCGGGTATTCTTGTTGGGTTTCCAAGTCTGTCATACAGATTAATAACTTGCCCGGGCCGACATTGAATTCTTGGATCATCCCTAATTTATGATTACGCTCCACGTTATCGATCACCTGTACGATTGGCCTGTAATTATCCGGAAGCTGGTCCAGTATCAACGGATGGCTATTCTTTATCATCGTGAACCATTGCCAGTTTGTATGGAAATCCGTCGGGAAATGAGCGAAAACCGGATGAGAGGGATTCATTAATAATCCGAGGGTACCCGGAGAGACCGGTTTCTTTACCCATTCGCAGATGGACTTAAACATCCGGTAATTCCAGTAATCTGTCTGGAATAATCCTTCTACCGTCACGTTCTTGTAAGTCTTGGCATCCGGGAACCACAATACTTTCGCCCCGTTCGCCAATAAGTTCTCGGCCTGTTTATCCCATTTCTTAATAACATTGATATCCGTAGGGATTTGCACGTTATTATGTTCCGGATAAATCCATAACGGATAATGATTGTGATAATCCGTGCCCTCGATCGCCAGCCGTAAAGTATAGGTCTCAGCCTCTTGAATGGCAGGTAAAGCGATATTTAATGGACCTACCTCGGCCAACGTCCCTTGATTGATTTGCAGCGGTATGTTGTTTTGGGCGATTACTTGATCTTGACTATTCGTCAAGCTCCAAATTAGATGTTTCCCTTTTAAAGCGGTAGGTGTATAGTTCGCTACCTTGATGGAGCCTTTGAGCGCCTCATTCCCGGAGTAACAGAATTTAGGCAGGAGAGCCAATAATACGACATCATCGCAAGACTCTTTCCATTCCTCGGCGGTTATCAAGCCCTTATTATCCATAAAAGCGTCCAAGATACCGACTAACGCCGTGCCCTGTCCCGGATAATCCTGTAAATCCAATAATTGGAAACCGGCCATTCCCGGAGTACGGAACGCCATTTCCATCTCGCCCGGTAAAGTTGCGCCATCCATTTACCGGAAGCCTTGAAGAAATCATCCGCTTGTCCGGCCATACCGGACTCGCCCAGTCGTTTGCGGAATATCTCCAGATTCCAAGGTTTTAGTGCCCCGGTATATTTCTTGATTTCCTCATAATTCGGATAACATTGGAATTGCCCGGTCTCATGTCCGATGATAGGCAATGAACATTGTTCGATAGCGGATTCGAAATTCATGACCGAGTTTGGATAGGTATGGTTGATATAACCGCCATCCTCTGCGTCTGCGAAAGAGAAAGAACCCCGGGTATGGTTGCTGAATACGTTAGCGCCGGGGACTCGACAGGTCGTGAAGTAATCGTCACCCGCCGCAGGGCCGTTGAAGCCTAGATAGTCATTCGATCCAGATGCGTATAAATGCCGTCCGTCCTCACTACGGAAACGGGCGATCATGTCCACCATCGCGTCTTGATCCCCGGAAAGCTCATTGCCGATCGCCATCATGACGAAAGAGGCGTGATTCCCGTAAGCCTCCTGTATTTGTAATCCTTCTTTGGTGAGGAAATGGATCAAAGTGGTATCGCCCTTTTCCATCTTTCCCCAAAAAGGCAGCTCCGGTTGGAGGTAAAAACCTTCGATATCGGCCGCCTCGAAACAAGCTTTAGGAGGACACCATGAATGGAAACGGCAGTGATTGATACCGTATTCCTTGGCGATCCGGAAATAGCGTCTCCATGCTGCGGTATCCATCGGTACATGGCCTGTAAGCGGGAATACGCAAGCATCGTGTTTTCCACGAAGGAAGGTGGTCAATCCGTTGATGTTGAATTGTGTTCCTTCTGCTTTGAAATCTCTTAACCCGAAAGTAGTACTTTGGCTATCTTGGATATTCTCTCCTTGGATGTTCGCGGTCAAGCGATACAGGGTAGGGGAGAACTCGCTCCATTCCAAGGCGTCATCACCCATCGGTATTTGGAATACGATCTCGTCTTGTTGAACTACGATATTCTTATTGAATTGGATATGGTGCTCTAAGCCTGTGTTGAAAGCCTCCATCTCTATTTGAACGGCTGCTGCTATCATTTGCTCGAATGGATTTGAAAGCTTTATTTTTACGTCCACCGTTTTTTGATCCGCATGTGGATATACTTGTATCCGGCGGATATGGAATTGTGGACGGGCTTCCAATTTCAGGTCTCCGATAATACCGTTCCAGTTTGTCTGCGTGGATTCCGTATAAGCGTGTGAATTGTCCAATAATTGGGGCGGTACGCTCAAACCGTTATCGACTAGAATGGTCAAGTGATGCTTCCCAGCCCGGAGATATGCGGACAGATCGTATTCTTGAGGGGTGGAAATATGGTCGGATGAACCGACATATATGCTATCTACCCATATTTGGTCGGTTTTGTTCGCTCCAAGATTAACCAAATGCTCTTGCCTTCCCAATTCTCTGGAATCGTGATCTCTTTCTGATACCAAGCCTTACCTTGATAGCGGAAGGGCCTAGACAAATGAGTTGTCTCCTCCTTGTCATTGTTAGGGTATCCTTTTTGGTTGGTGTCCGTGGTACCCGGTAATTGAACTTGCTCGGTGACATCTGTTGAATCCAATCGTAATTCCCAGCAACCGGCAAGCGATAATTCCTCTCTACTCTCTTTGGGAGTTTGGCATGCGAATAGCATGAGCATAAGTGGAATACTCCAAAATCTCTTCATGGTAATGTTTTTTACTCTAAATAGGGTTTACTCAATTAACAGTGGACAAAGGTAGTATTTTCGTGGGTTATTTGTTCTATGTTCGTGAATTTATGGAGAAATTAATGTATAGAATTGAGATCTATCGGACTAGCTTGCGTTCCAATACTATAAAAGTGATTTGTTAGGATTGGAAAGCGGTAAGGGTCATTTGTTGGAACGATGATTCCTGTACCGCCATTGGTCTCGGATACTTCGCCGTCGGGGGATAACCTTACTTTATGAGTATATAAAGGTGTCCCGCTCGCGTCTACTAGTACGACTTGCAATGTGTAATCTTTATCCGTGGGAACGGGGGCGGGTATAGGGAGAATATAAGAACCTTTAATCGTGGTTCCACCAGTTACAAACGCACTCTTGGGTATATTTACGATAATCTTATCGTTCGGATCGGAACTCATCGGCCCCATGATATAATCATTTGAATCTCGTTTGACCAAAGGGACGCTTTTGTTCTGTATCGTATATAATTCGATATGTAAGGCGCTTACGTCTACGCCCCCTATTTGAGTGGGGATGTTCTTGAAATAACCGATAACACCAGCTACACGACGGTATAGATCTACGTGTCCGGTACCTCCGTTCAAGATATTCGTGGTTAATTGGGAGAAACCGGCGAAAAGCTCAGAGCCGGCGATATCCGTACGGCCTTTTCCCGCCGCTAGTAAAGCGTTGGCATCCTTTAATAAGGTACCTGAGGTAGGATTGGCTTGAATCGCATTGGGCAAGCCGTAAGTCGCCCCGGAGGTGTCGTCTAAGCCGATTGCCAAAAATGTATATACTTTCGATGCTTGGAAGCCCTCGTATACAACTTTATAGGTCTGCTCTTTGGTGGAGAGACCATTATCCGCTCCAGTCGCATATTGCCAGTTTATATTCTCGGAGGCTACGCAGCGAGCGTTGTCTGTAGCTCCATCGAAAATATAAAGCTGAACTTGCCGGACATGTTGCAAATTGTCGGGACTGGTCAATACGGTGCGGGTCATCAATGCCGGAGAGGCATTGAAGATAAGTACGACCGGCTCTTTGTTGCTCCCCGGAACTGACGGGTCCGGTAGATCCTCGTTACTGCATCCTACCCAAGAGAGTAGTAATAGGGAACTGATTAGTCGGCATAACTTTGTGTATGGCGATGTGCTTATATCGATAGCTTTCTTCATTTCTTTAATAGTTTGAAAGTTTTAGAATTTGGGGTGTTTCGTCTTGGATATATACCTTGATTAGGTTGATTCCCGGGGATAGGCGAAGCTGATATTCGTCTGCCGGATAAGAAACCGAGTCTATTAGTTGACCCTTGACGGTGTAAATCTCGCAGCGAGTCATTACGACGGCTGTGGAACGTATGATTACTTGGTTGGTTCCTTCCCTATAGCAATAGACCTTGTTCTCGGTGGATATATCGCTTTCGTTGGCTGTGACCATACCATTTGTCAGATAGAAACGTCCGATGTTGGTGGAGAGAGTACCTAGATCTATTTTCATATCCGGATGATCCAGTGAGTACCGTTTGTTCTTCTCCACATCGAACAAACTCCAACCGGTCCACTCTCCTCCTAAAGCTTTGCGTACGGATAAACTTACTTCAGCGGGAATGCGTAAGTAGAAACCGAGCTGTATCTCCGTGGCGTTCTGAAGCTGTTGGATATCCAACGCTTTTCCGTTTGCCACGCTAAAAATGGCGATCGCTGGGCGTATCTCGTTATCAATAAGGAGCTCTGCATCTTCTCCCGCGACATATTTATTATCAGAGGCCGGATTGAATCGTAGCAAAGCATTGCTTACCGCTTGGCTTGTGGTGGCAGTCAGATAAAGAGCGGATGGATCCTCTTGGGTAGAGGAGTCTGCGCTTTTCAATTTATTGTCCGGTCTGGGTGCGGATACTAACATAGACTCTGTATACTTGATGGTCTGGCTAGTAGCCGCCGATGCTACGGAGATGAAGAAAGATTGCATAGGCGCTATCCGGGTGTAACCTGCTCCGTTACTCAATAATTGTCCGTTGGCATTAATATTGGAGTTATTACTATTTCCATCATATACTTGTACGGACTTACGGTCGGGTTTTGATTCATGAATTCCGAGATATCCAGATGAGACATGAACATATTGCCAGCCAAGAAGTAAGTACCGGCCTGCTTATTGGTCAACGTAACTGAGATCGGGAAAGAGACGCCTTGGGTACTATTCTCGTAAATGAAACGTCCTATGCTTGAGCGGGTAATAGTCTCCTTGATTCCCGTTCCTTGATTGCTGGTATTTACGTATTCATATTCAGTATGCTCTTTGGGAAAACGGAAGGTGAGCGGAAGGCTTGCCGATCCTTGCTCGGCTTTCAAAGAGAAGCCTTTTCCCATTTCATAGACTTGCGCCAGCGCATTGAATGGCTGTGTCCATTGGGTTTCTGTGGGTGTGACCGTTACTTGTCCGTTGTTTAGGGTTTGCCCTTTTGCGTCGCTCGCCCATAGACGTTGGTAGATACGAGGATTGAATCGGTTTTGCGGGGTATTACTTGCGTTGAGCGAGGTGAATGGAGATGGATTTCCCGCTACGGGGATAAACATATCTCCGGTGACCATACTTTTTAAGGGAGCAGATAGCATATAATAACGTTCCGGCGTTAAAGTAAGGTCTACCCATGCCTTTTGATAGATCAATAAATGGGTGTTTGTAACTTCACCCCCTGATTCGAAGTAAATGTTATTGCATCCGTTTTGCTCTACACTGGTAAGGGTCGGGTAGATGTTACAGTTAGCGGGGATCGTAACATTGGTACAAGTCCATGGAGAGCCATTCGTCCAGTTGTTCCAGTTATTCCAATTGGAATTTTCCGGACTGACTTTCCAAGTGGTATTTAAAGGATGTACCTCGAAAAATGGATTGGAGACGATCTTGCCTTTCTTGTCTTGAACAATAAGGTTGAATTGCCCGGCCACGGATATCGGGCCGATCACCCAGCTAAAAGTACCATCGCTAGCGGTGATTGAATAGCTGGCCCCGTTTATGCCTAGGGGTGTACAAGATAGTGTATAGCTATTGCCCATAATACCTTTGCCAGTGACTGTAATGCTACTGCTTTGGCAGATCGGACTGATATTCACGTTCACAAGATCTGTCTGATCGTTGGGGCATGATATCTCATCGATACAATCAGGTATACCGTCTCCATCGATATCATTACGGAAGAACAGGCCGTATAGTTTCATATTGTTCAAGAGATCTACGGCTCCGTTAACCGTGATCCGTATCTCGTCGAATTGAGCATGCGGACGCATGGTTAGATACTCCTTATCTCCATAGCCGATAGCGTCTAATCCCAGTACGCTCCAGTTTGTAAGTACTTCACCGGTAGCGGTACCTTTATAATAGGTAGATAGGGTCATCCAACTTCCTACAGATACTCCAGCTAAATATGTGGCCTTGTCGATGATCAATCCTATATTATGAGTGGCGTTGAGTACGCCTCCGACTTCACGGCTATGTTAACGGATGACGCAACTCCGATTCCACCGATGGAGGTATAGGTGGTAGGATCGTTATCAATTAGGTTCGCAAGGTTCAGTATCGTACCGCCAACACTTGCAAGAGCATTGATCCCTGTGTAGGCGTAGTTGATATTTGCCCCAGTCTTATCGGTTGATATCATAGTCGTGCTACAACCTATCGGATTATCGTAGCAATTCAAGTTGGCCGGTTCTACGAATACGCCATAAATGCGCAAGGTAGAAAGGTTGGTAGAAAGCACATCGCTTTTCCATAAAGTTATTTCGTTGAAACTCCTATCTGCTGGCACTATAATGCTATAACGGACTTTTAGCGATCCATCGCTTCCGATTACGCCTGCCGATATTACATTTGAATTATCTATTACTTTCTCGTAGGTTTTAGTCTGGTTATTATATACTCTTATCTGGAAAAATTGGAGAAGGTTGGCGCTCAATAAAGTGGAACTGGTCTCTACAACGAACCCGACTCTTTTCGACGTGCCATCACTGAATGTCCCGCTATTTTTCTTTACACCTATAATCTGCAAGTTATCCACAAGATTTAGACCTCCGGTATATTCGGCGTAGGTACTTATGCTGGCATCAATAATATTCTCTTTATGGCTTATATTGCTTAGAGAGATCAAACTTCCGCTTGATTCGTTAATTTTTGTAGATAGAGATACATCGGTCACGGGCTGGTTACATCCGCTTGAGACGGTTGTCTGTATGCCTTTTGTAATTGTCACTAGTCCGCTATCACCATCTGAGGCGGTTGCCCGGAATACGTAGTCACCGGTTACTCCGGCAGTCATATTCGTAACTTTTCCGGTGGATGAGACTGCTACGTTCTCTCCCGTGGGTTGGCTTACGACTTCCCATTTTGTGATATCGCTATTTCCTGTAAGTTGGTAAGTATCTGGTCGGCGCATATTGTTGTATTAACGGTTAGACCTAAATCATGATGATGGGGAGCTGTTAAAGGATCATAGGTGTAACCATAGTAGACGGATTTAACGCTTGTGTTTACCACACTGGTAAAAGATAACCTGACTCTGTTGAAAGCTTGACCTGCAACGATGGATACTTGAACTAATCCTTGAGAAAGAACTCCTAATCCCAGAACCGAAGGATCAAGGGTTGTCGTGGATGTATTTCCTTTGCTATCCGTGAGTGTTAACTTTGTAGTAGCTAATAAACTTATATTTAATATACCCGCATCTTTGTATTTGAAACCAACTTCCGTTCCAGCAGGGTTGTCGTTGGTCCATGCTAATTCAACATAGGCTGTTCCGATGAGTGCGCTAACTGTAGCGGCATCTGTTAAGATCGGGTTGATTAGATTGGCGGTGTTGGTGGTGCTTAGCGCAGATCCACTTGCGCTCAATCCTGCTATCGAGTTATTGGTAGTCAAAGTCTTTTCTACGGCATCCCCTACGAAAGCGTATCTGATCTTTAACTCGCCGAGAGCGGCTACACCTACTCCGGTATTGATAAGTCCGACTTCGTCAAAATCTTTGGTGGACGTAACGGTAAGATAGGATACGGCCTCCTGTTGCCCCGGTAGTTGTATCAAGTGAAGGCTGAGAGCGCTGGTGTTTTGTCCCTCTTTGACTAGAACTGTTTCTTGTAAGACCCCTCCTTTATAGAGCATAATACCTATACCTTTCAATACATCTAAAGATAGGATACTACTATTTCCTCCTGCTTGGATACAGAAACCGGCTGTAGTACCGGCGGGGTATACGTTTTTAAGGTCCTTGATTCGTACGACGGGTCCTACGGCTACATCGACTCCGGCTACACCACTAAATGTTGCGTAATTGTTTAAGTTCTCATCCAGCAAATAATCCATGTTTGTCACGCCGGAAGCTACTTTCGCTACGTTTATTAAATTGTTTATCATACAATCGGGAGCCACTAATGCTTTACGGGCTAATCCTTCGGCCATTCGTACGTTGAACGCTGATAAAACGAGCAGGATTATTATAGGTATATATTTTCTCATGATCTATTTAAACTCTGGTAATGCCGGATATATGTCTTGTATTGCAAAAGGAATAGTGTGAAGCGGCTTTTATGCCGCTTCGTCTATTTTATTAAGTTTGTACTCTTTCTATTCAACAACTAGTTTGTGGATTAACTCCCAGTTATCATTTACACGAAGAGTAATGATTTGACCTTTGAAAAGATCTTCAGGTTCCTCTACCTCTCCACCACCGGGAGTTTCAGGATTGCTTGGTTTGGCTATCGTTTTTTCTCCGATAGAATACAGATGATTACGTACTAAACTATAACTGGAGGTTGACTCATTCGGGATGGTACTATTGTCTATTTGTACCACATTAGATTGAGCGGCCGCTAAGTTTACGGTCCAATATTTTATGATCGTATTGCTATTATCTAATAATTGTAATTCTAATGTATTCTTGTTTTGATTAGCGAATGGTATGACGAAATTACAAGCGAAGACGGTTCCCTTTTTGGCATTGAAATCTGCACTCATGGCTGCCGGTATTACCCAAGTCGGAGATATCTCTGTTCCTGCGTCTTGATCATTTAACAAGCCATCGTCGTTAACATCCATCGGTGTTCCTTTAAACCAGTCGCTTAAATTAATTTCATAGAGGACAGCGGCGTCATTGGCACCCGTGGAATTATGGAATTTAGCTGTTGCTGTTGCTGGAGTTTTACCGTTTACGACATATTTTACATTAGCGCCTCCTGTTTTTCTGAAGCTACTGTTGAAATTTGTCATATCCAATTGTGTGTTTTTACCAGAGGAAACCAAACGTAGTTTAACGGCGTCTTTATTGTCTACCTTGCGGGAATATTCTTGAAATATCCAAATACGCCGGCAACTTGGCGATGTAGATAAAGCACGTTGTTAGCGACATTCGCTGTTAACGCAAAATTCCGATTGTTATCAACGGTAATCTTTTGGATAGATCCGGCAAAGATCTCTTCACCCTCTCCTGCGGTTGTACTCGTAACATGATTGAATGTGCTTGCGCCAGACCAACCTTTGGCAATGTCAGTAAGAGCCGGGGCGTGTGTATAGTTTGATCCGGAAGAGGTATAACCAACCGCGTATACTAAATAACTCCCGGGGTCTAAGCCGGTATTAGCTCCGCTTGTGATCTCGGTTTTGAGGTTTAATGTCGCATAGCGGCCATGATCCGCCGAACCATCATAGGTTGAGCCGTTATATATGATTCCGGAAGGAGAGGAGGCATCGCTCCACTGAGCATATTCCTTATCATAGACACAACCTGTGATAGCATCACTTGCCCCTAGAGAGAATATAGCCACCTTTACTTTGTCGATTGTTTGTGCGGCCTCCGAGCTATATAGCGGACGTCCAGCCTTTGTCGTCAGCCCATCACCGGTATTAGCTACACGGAGTACTAGTTCTTGCCCTACCGGAGAACCTTGGCTCGGATCATCCTTTGGATCACCATCATTACTACATGCAGAGAACAAGAACATGCCTGTCGCTGCTAAACATAAAACTTCTTCATCGTTTTGAAAATTAAAGTGAAACATTAATTGTTAATTACAGATTTGTTTAGTTGATCACGAGACCGTGTTGTTGTTCCCAGCTGTCGTTTACCAACATGTAAATCCTGAAATCTCCGCTATCATCATACACGTATTTTAATACTGTCAGTTCATTCCTTCTCATAGCGATATTTACACCTTTGGGTGTGAGGGTTGGAAGATCGTGCTGAGCGGTAGCGTAGAAGTTTAGCCTTAACAGCGAATATTGATCTTTTCCGGATGGTGCCAGCATTGTTTTAATGACAGTTTCGGACGCCGTTTTCCAGTCAGATTGTTTATAGACGGATGTAGATTCTGAATAATTAAAGTGACGGTCTACTCGTTTGAAAAGACTGTCTATTGAGTTCTCTGAATGAACGATCGCATGCGGCAAGTTTACTAACTGTACGATTAGCTTACCTTTTGTACGTTCCATATTTATTGTATAATGATAATTATCAACGTTATATATAAGTGTATCATTCGATAGGTAAAGATCGTCACCCTCCTTGTTCCCTACATGTAATGTCGCTTTCTCTGGATCATCTTTTAAAGCAGTCTCATCGGCTAAACCTCCCCATACCGTAAATACATATTTACCTAACGGCATATTTTCAGGAAACGTGATTTGAAATGTCTTTTCATCACCACTTACGTTAAATACATTCTTTTGTTCAACTATATTTCCCGTATTAAAGTCGTATAATGTATAATGAAGTGTCGGTATATATTCTTTAAACGGCAGATTTTCACCTTTGTGTTCTTCAAGCTCTATGTTATTTATGTTAAAATAATTCTTGTCTTTTACCTCTATATTTATTTGTAAAGGAGGACAAGGTTTTATGTCTTCTTTTATGCAAGATATACATAGCCATAAAGATGTGAATAAATATATGTAATTTCTAGTATTCATATTTGACTTGATAAAGTTTAGACGTTTGATATAATTAACAGGATAGTATGATTTAAAGTTTGTATATATCCGTTCAT